>BNJS01001049.1_pt1 | contig 117746 bp, 204 predicted proteins | sample 8540461 | NCBI WGS metagenome assembly BNJS01 (sample SAMD00202454, study PRJDB9452) | human saliva metagenome | isolation source: human saliva | place: Japan | reverse complement strand
CTTGGCGGTAACTTGCTCTGGCGTAATATGTTTTAATACTTCCAAACCGCCATCTGATTACTGCTCAATGCACCAATTGCTGCAGCAATAAAGCTGACCATGCCAGTTCCTGGTGCTGCAACGCCTGCAAGCCATTTTCATCGTCAGAGTCGAGACACTTTGGCTTTCAATGCGTTCAGGCGTTTTCCTAAATATTTAGCCGCTGTTGCAGCTGCAGGTGCCAGAGAAATGGAGCTCGGTACAGCCTAGGGCTGGCACGAACATCGCGTTCTAACGATGTGAGTAATGGTTTTCAGTCGGGTGGAGTCTTTCTTGATTCATAAAATTCTTTTAATTTGTTAAACAAATGTCTTCTTTCTCTGTGACTAATATACGCGCTTCACGCTTGTGGGATGAGCAACATGTTTCAGTACCGATACCCGCATAAAATATCACCCGGATGGAGAGCAGTGACTATCTCTCGCCCTCTTCTTTGTAGCGCATCCACCGTACCATCCATCTGCGGAGACTTCTTCACCGTCATTGATATGACCCATTTTGTAAAGGTTTATCGGTCCAGTGCAGACGCACCGGGAAATACCATTTATATTGGTAATATCGAGGGCTCCTAGCGCACGTTCTGCCGTAAAAAGTGGCGACTTTAATAACTTTATTCATGATTAAAACTCCCTTAGTGCGCTTTATCCCAATTTTGTCCAACCCCCACTTCCACAATCAATGGAACAACTTCATTGCACGCTTCTGTGTGTTGTTTAATTTGTTCACGGAAAACTCGACTTTTCTGACCGCACTTCAAAACATAATTCATCGTGTACTTGCATAAATCATTTCAATGTCGGGATCGTGACGGATTACTCATCAAGTTTAATCATCGCTCGTTTTAATAATATCCGCTAGCCGTGCCTTGCATCGGTGCATTAATTGCCACGTTCAGCGACGCATTGCATTGCTAGAATTAATATCAGGTAAATATAAACGGCGACCAAATAACGTTTCCACATAGCCTTAGTGATTTCGCTTTTTCCACGGATATCAGTCATAAATTGCTGTACGCCGGGGTAGCGTTGAAATATAAATCCATGTATTTTGTGCATCTGGACGGGAAATACCAAGTTGACGTGAAAGTCAAAGGCAGACATTCCATAAAATTAAGCCGAAATTAATTGCTTTAGCATTGCGACGTTGCTCGCTGGTGACTTCATCTAATGATACACCAAGATTTCAGCTGCCGTGGATCGGTGAATATCCTTGCCTTGAGAGAAAGCGCGAAATTAAGCCTGATCGCCCGAAAGATGCGCCATAATGCGTAACTCAATTTGAGAATAGTCATGGCGAGCAATAGAATAACTTCACGTCGCGATAAATGCTTGTCGAATACGACGACCTTCTTCATTCCGAATTGGAATATTTTTGTAGGTTTGGATCGCTTGATGATAAAACGTCCCATGCCGTCACCGCTTTGATGATAAGAGGTATGCACTCGCCCGTTTGTAGAGTTGACCATTTGAGGGCAGTTTATCCGTGTAAGTGGATTTGAGTTTGCTCAACCACGATGTTCAAATCAAAAATTTTGTAATTCAGTGGCTATAGGCTAATCTTCCATACTCTTTCATTCCGTTGATAGGCACCTTTTGGCGTTTTGTAAAACAGATAGTCAAGTTTACTCGAACAAAAATTTCTTGTAATTGTTTGGTGGAGCCAAATTAAATGGCTGATCTGCTAATGCGTAAAGCTTGTCTCTCAAGTGCGGTTAATCTGTGGCAATTTCTGTTAGGATTGTATAAAGAGGGCATCACTATCAATCAAAACGCCTGTCACGTTCCATACGAGAAAAGCATATAGCAAGTAATGGTAATTTCCATTGTTTTATACAATCCCAACAAGCGTTGGTTCTTCTTTGTGCATTTCGAACTACAGCGCTGGTTGTAATTTCATTGGTCACATCAGCATCTTCTGCTGCGTATTCAGTGGCTTGTTCTAATTGATTGACTAAACGTAAAGCTGGCCTTTCCTTTTCCTGCGATGCTTTTCAAATTTCTGATAGTCCTCATGACCTTAAATATCACGTTTAGCTAACCGTCCATATTACTTGACGAGCTGTACCTATTTAGCGTATAAGAAAGCAGCATCGTAATCCAACAACACCTTTGTAATTCAATGCCATGACGGCGGGCAAAAATACTCGCATCAAATTCTGTAATGCTTTTGGTCTAATTTTGGAATGTCAGGATTTTCTAGGAAATGCTTTGATAGCTGCAAGTGCGGCTCGATTTTCGAAGTGTTTTGCGCGTCCAGAATAATCCAATTGCAATGGTAAATAAAGCTGGCTTCGCCACTTTCAAGACCAAAGATACTACTAAATCTGCAGACATATAATCAAGGCTGTCTGTTTCAGTATCCACTGCAATGAGTTTTCCATGCATTGAGTGTTTTCAATCCAGCGCGTTAAATCAGTTTTGAGTGAGCAAGGTTTCACATTGTACGATCGAGTTTGAATTTTAGGCGTCATTCTCCACGCTACTACTTCCCACCGAATTTTGGGCAGGTGAGGTCGCCTGATACTGGTCTGCATTTTCAGCAGGCTGTTCAGTGGTTTGGGTAATCGAGCCACGCACTATCTCATCACTTCATTAAGCCAGCGCTCAAAATTCATGGCGAGGCAAAATATTCGATGAGCTGATCGCCTTTTGCTTTCTCAAGCAACAATTCATCTGTTGTCAGTTAAGTTCAACATCCGTTTTGATGGTTGCTAATGTATAAGAAAGATCAGCATTAGTCTGCGTAATTTTTCACCTAATTTTTCGCCCCACAATTGCATCCGCTACTTTTCAAGATTGGCATAAATCTCAGCCATACTTCGATGCCTTGTAGTAAACCAAGTGCAGTCGCCAACGCCAGCAACGCCGGAATGTTATCTGCACTATCGCCCACTGGGTGCTAGATGAGTAATAATGAGTTCAGGTGGAATACCGTATTTTCAATCACGCCCTCGCAATCCAATAGAGCTATTATTCATGGTGTTGATGGAGCATAATGTGTCATCCAATAACTGTGCCATATCTTTATCGCTGCAGTACTAATGAGCACTTTTTACCCCAACGAGATGCTTGTGGTGCAAGTGTGCCGATCACATCATCAGCTCAACTCCTTCCACCACTAAAAGCGGAATCCCCAGTGCACGAATCATATCGTGCAAAGGCTGGGTGTTGCGCAAATCATCAGGCATTGGTGGACGGTGAGTTTATATTGTTCAAACATTTCATCACGAAATGTTTTTCCTGCATCAAAAACAACGGCTATATGAATGGGCTGCACTTGTGAGATGAGGCTTTTTAACATGTTTACATGCCGTACATCTATCCTGTTAGCTCACCACCGGTATTAGTTAAAGGAGGAAAAGGCACAAATGCACGATATAAATAAGAAAGAACCATCCACTAGCACAAGCGGATTTGCTTTGCAATTTGGGGCATAAAAATCTCGTCTTTTAAACTGAAAAATGCAGGCATTATAGCGTAATTTATGGTGATGAGCGAACAGCGGGATTCAATGCAAAATTTGTGACGAATGTTTTTGCTAGCAGCATAATATCAGCCTCAAATATTTAATTTAAAGGAAATCAAATGTCGTTAAAATTGGTCGAAATTTTAGTTTTGGGTCAGGTCTTGCGTTTAAACGTGCCCGTTGAACAAGAAGAGTTATTGCGCCAAGCTGCGTAATTTTAGATGTATTGGTTTCTGAAATGAAAGAAAAAGACAGGCTCTATTCAGCTGATCATGTGCTTTCGTTGTGGCGCTCAATTTGGGGTTTTGAATTAAGCCAAGAAAAAATAAAAGCGGCTAAAATTGAAGAAGTATTGAGAACTGGTATCCAGCAATTAGACCATTCGTTAGGAAAAATATCCGTAAAATTAAAGAACAATATTAAACCTCAGAGTGTGAAAGCAGCTGAGATTTTTCAAATTAAAAGATGAAGTGAATCCAGCGCAATCCGTTAAAAATCACTTTTAAGTCACCGCCATTATCTCTTTTTAGATTCTTCTTCCAAGAGCAATAAATACCTAAAACTAATTTCGTGTTAATCACACTTTCTTTTGTCGTTTTATAATCAACCTCGTGAAAATTGACAAATACAAATGCTAATAACACTGAGAATTTGGGGCTAGTATAATCCCATAAGAATTACCTGGAGTGTTCGTCAGTGGGCTATGTCCCTGAGCCGATACTTTAAATCTTATAAATTGGTTTCCTATCGTTGGTGTGTAGGCTTAACCTTTGACTCGTTCATTGGGCTAAGAAACCTGAAAACGTATCAACTGATTTCCTTGAACCGTCGGGTTCAGGACTACTGCCCGCAGCGGCACTCTGGGTCCCTATCTTCTCCTTTCTATTTCTATGAATATTCAAAAACGCCAGCAAATCCGCGCTGAAATTCGAAAAATACGAGCAAATTTACACCGCATCAACAGCGAAAAAGCTGACAATCAGTGACTCAACAGGCGTTAAATCTTATCGAGCAACGACAAGCCATATTGCATTATATTTTTCTTTTTGATGGCGAAAATTTCGACAAAAGGCCTTAATCCAATCCTTTTGGATGCAAAAACTAAAATGTGTATTTGCCTGTTTTACATCCTTTTACTAAACACTCATTTATTGTTTTTACGCTATTTACCTGATACGCCAATGAAACAAAATCAGTTTGATATTTGGAGTCAAAGCTGAATGTTCAAAATGTTTTGCCATTAAAATGAACTGGATATTTTATTTACGCCATTGGTGGCTTTTTGATAAACAGGGAAATCGCCTTGGCATGGGCGGTGGATTTTATGATCGCACGTTGCAGAATTGGCAAAATAAGTCTTTTATTCCAGTTGGTTTAGCAGCATCAATGTCAGCAAGTAGAAAACTTCCCACTGAGCATTGGGATGTCCTCTATCTGATATTTTGGTAGGTTGAAACCTATCATCAAATTTTTATTGATAGATAAAAATCAAAAATATTTCAATTTTTCTCTGAAATCCTTTTCAAACGATCTTACGAATTTGAGCAAACGGCGAAAGCCAAAACCAAATTGAGGAACTGTATGAACATTGAAAAATTTACGACAAAATTCCAAGAAGCTTGTTAAGCGAAGCACAATCACTTGCTATCGGAAAAGATAATCAATTTATTGAACCCGTGCATTTATTGACCGCACTTTTAAATCAACAGGGCGGCGTTCATTGCGCCAATTTTAACTGCAAGTGGCGTAAATGTGCGTTATTGCGTAATGAGTTACAAGATCAGAACTAAATAAATTGCCACAAGTGATTGGCAATGGCGGTGACGTCGCAACTTTTCACGCCAGCTCATTAATTTACTCAATCTATGTCGATAAATGCGACAACAAAACCAAGATAAATTTATTTTGAGCGAATTGTTTTTGCTTGCAGCTTTAGAAGAACGAGGAACGATCAGCGATATTTTTGAAAAAGTGTGGTGAGAACAAATTTCTGCAAGCCATTCAGCAAATTAGAGGGGGACAAAACGTGAACGATCAAAATGCAGAAGAAAGCAGACAAGCATTAGAAAATATACGATTGATTTAACGCTCGTCAGCAGAAAGTGGCAAACTTGATCCTGTAATTGGGCGTGATGAAGAAATTCGCTCGAGCGATTCAAGTATTACAACGTCGTACCAAAAACTAACCCAGTGTCACCGGTGAACCGGGTGTGGAAAACTGCGATTGTGAAGGCTTGGCGCAACGTATTGTATAATGGTGAAGTACCAGAAGGTTTGAAAAATAAAACGCGTCCTTTCAGTTAGATATGGGCGCATTGATTGCTGGTGCGAAAATATGCGTGAATTTGAAGAACGTTTAAAAGCGGTGCTCAATGAACTTTCGAAAAGAGAAGGTCGCGTATCCTCTTATTGATGAAATCTCATACATGGTCAGCGCAGGTAAAACCGATGGTGCGATGATCGGGCTAACCTGTTAAAACCAAGCTGGCGCGTGGTGAATTACACTGTGTGGGTGCAACCACTTTTAGACGAATATCGTCAATATATCGAAAAGAGTGCCGCACTTGAACGCTCGTTTCCAAAAGTCTGTGACGAACCAAGTGTAGAAGATACGCACTGCGATCTTACGTGGTTTGAAAGAACGTTGTGAGATCCATCACCACGTAGATATTACTGACCCTGCGATTGTCGCAGCAGCAACGCTTTTCACATCGTTACATTTCTGATCGCCACGTTACCAGATAAAGCGATTGATTTGATCGACTGAAGCAGCGTCCCAGCATTCGTATGGAACATAGATTCTAAACCTGAACCGCTTGATCGTCTCTGAACGTCGTATTATCCAACCAAATTGGAACAACAGGCGTTACAAAAGACAAGACGCACAGTCAAACGTCTTAGAAATGTCAGAGAGAATTAGCTGAAAAAGAACGTGAATATGCTGAACTTGAAGAAGTGGAAATCTGAAAAAGCAACGCTTGGCTCTCAACATATTAAACAAGAGTTAGATATCGCAAAAACCGAACTAGAACAAGCCTCGTCGCATAGGATTTAGCTAGTGTCTGAGTTGCAATATGGCCGCATCCCTGCTCTTGAAAAAGTCAAACCTGAGCAAGCTGAAACCAGCGAGGGAAAAGAAATGACGCTTTACGCTATCGCGTCACGGATGAAGAAATCGCAGAAGTGCTTTTCTAAAGCCACAGGCATCCCAGTATCAAAAATGATGGAAGCGAGAGAGAAAACCTGCGCATGGAAGATGAACTACATAAACGAGTGATTGGCCAAGAAGAGCGGTTGATGCTGTCGCGAACGCGATTCGTCGTAGTCGTGCTGGTCTTCCGATCCCAACCGCCCAATTGGTTCTCTCTTGTTCCTCGGTCCGACAGGTGTAGGTAAAAACAGAACTTTGCAAAAACTTTGGCTAAATTCTTGTTTTGATAGTGAAGATGCGATGGTACAGTGCATTGATATGTCAGAGTTTATGGAAACACAGTGTCTCCTCGTTTAGTTGGGGCTCCTCCAGGTTATGTTGGTTATCGAAGAAGGCGGTTATTTAACTGGCCGTTGCCCGTCGTCGTCCGTATTCAGTGATCTATTAGATGAAGTTGAAAAGCTCATGCGGATGTATTCAACATTTTATTACAAGTGTTGGATGATGGCCGTTTGACTGCACGTCAAGGTCGTACCGTGGACTTCCGTAATACGGTGGTGATACAGCGACCTCTAACTTAGGTTCTGATTTAATCCAAGGTAACAAAGAGGAAAGCTATAGCGAAAATGAAAGGCCTTAGTGATGTCTGCTGGTGAGCCAACATTTCCGTCCGGAATTTATCAACCGTATTGATGAGACCGTGGTATTCCATCCTCTTGGTAAAGAGAATATTCGTGCAATTGCAAGTATCCAATTAGAGACGCTTAGCAAAACGTATGGAAACTCGTAGTTTACGAATTGGTGTTTACTGATGCTTTATTAGATTTCATTGGTGAAGTGGGTTTACGACCCATCTGGCGCACGTCCAATTGAAACCCTGCAATTCAACAAGAGATCGAAAACAGCTTGGCACATCAAATCTATCTGGTGAGTTATCTGGTGAATTGTCACCACTGATTACGCCAACGCAGAAGTTCAAGCTGAGACATAGGTGTAAAAAGTGCGGTAAATTTACTGCGCACTTTTCTTATGAACCTAAACGCTGACTGCGAATTTTCAAATAAACATGCTGTCAGTAACAGATACATTTAATGATGAAACTGAACCAGCCATTGAATGCTAATCAGTTGATCGTATAGCTCACGCGTAAACGACGCATCTTCGCCTCAGCTCCACACAAGTGCTAGTGGCCCTGTCCGGTTTGCTTTGATAAATGGTTTCAGTGGCTTCGCCAGCGTGCCAACCACCAATATTAGGATTTTGCTGTAAATCGCGCAGTGTGCGAGAAAGATTGGTTACACGATTAACGGCACGGGTTTCTGCCGCACCTACAAGCAACTTTTACGCACGATAGATGTTAATTGTGCCGATTTATCTTTTCGGTGAAAACGATCACGGCCGCTGCGCCAGCTGATCAATGCCGTTGCAAACATGCTCCCAAGTTGTGTGTGGATCCGTCACGCCATCAAAACCAGCAAAAGCGGATTTTGTTTATTCGCAAGAACTTCATCAAGATCATTTTCTATTAAGTTCTTTTTGCCGCCTTGTACTCGAGCAATGACGACCTAGATGAACCTCGCCATCAGCTTTTTATCAAGCGTTTTGTCGATTAACGAATTGAACGCCAATCTCCTGGGAATAAAGCTCGTTTAAGTGGCTGTAGACGTTTATCTTCGCAGTCCTTTAAGCCACGAAGACTTCAATTAAACGTCTCTGGCGAATGGGTTAAAAATACTATTAACAGCATGAATGCCGTAGATTTGTTCTGACATAAATTTCTCTTTTTCTTATTTTGAATTTTTAAATTCATTCTTACAATAGACAGTGAATTATTTTCGTTTCTAGATGCTTTCTTCGAAACTTCTTTCTTTTTACCGCACTCTGTTTCTGGGATGTTTTAGACGGTAGTTCTTCAAAGACTTTCTTTGGCTTTTTCTTCGCGGTTTTTCCAGCTACGACGAGCTTTACGTTCCTACCCCACTCAGCGAGAAACCGGACCATTTTATTTTCTAATGTACCGCTTTCAACTTTGATGCGAACTTTATCGCCTAAGCGATATTAGCATCCCGCTATTTTCGCCAATTAAAACGCTGCTTTTGCCGCATCGAATTGGTAATAATCGTTTTCTAAGCCGAAATATGGACCAAAACCATCGATGAATAAATCATCTAAGCGTACAAATAAACCAAATCCAGTCACGGGATGAAATAACACCGCTAAATTCACCCGCCGACATGATCTTGCATATATTCGCATTTCAGCCAATCTGCGCACATCACGAGTTGCGTCGTCAGCACGGCGTTCCGTCATTGAACGAGTGATTGCGGCAAACGTCCATTTCATCAAAAGAGTAATGATAACCGCCAGTATCCGTTGTTTTACGTTTTGCGCCTGTTCTTTAGCGAGTGAAGTACGCGATGCCTCGATGAAGTAGTTAGAGTCTGGATAACGGCGAATTGGTGACGTAAAGTGTGCATATCTCTTCAAAGCCAAACCAGTGCCCGATATTATCAGCGTGATAGACGAGCGGCTTAATGAACATGCAACATTGTTTGGATAAGTTCATGATCAGGCTCGTTCTTTAACTTTTTCAAAGAGAGCAGCATAGTCTCTGGGTTGGTTTTAATCACCTTCTAAAAAGTTAAACCAAACTCACTTAGAAAGTGCGGAAAGATGTTAATTTTTCTTCGCTCGGTGGCATGAATACGACTGATATACAGAGCTCTTTATGTTTTTCCAAAAATTGGCTGCTGCGATATTCGCAAGAATCTACATTCCTCAATGATTTTGTGGGCATCTGTTACGAACAACAGGTTCTAATCGCCTGCATTCGTTCCTATTGCATGAAAATAAACTTAGTTTCCAATGGTTTAAAATCGATCGCGCCACGTTGATGACGCGCACCAGCAGAAAGCGATGGGTTTATAAAGTTCTTCTAAATGAGGCGAGCCAGCGTAGAATAACGAGCGCGTAATTCTTCATCGCCTGCAGGCATTTTTGCTACTTTGGTATAAAGATGAGGCGGGCGTGAATTCATCACCGCTTCATAAAAACGATGATCTGTGAGCTTACCTTTTGGCAGAAATTTGCATCTCACACCTACCAAAACGATCCACTTTGGGAGGTTAAGAGAGCATAAAGCCGTTCTGATAAAATTTCGGGTAGCATGGGTACAACTCGGTTTGAAAATAGACCGAGTTACCGTGATTATGCTTTCTCACATCTAAAGCGGAACGTAAACGTACGTACAACTAACATCCGCAATCGCTACCTGAAAGTTTCAGCCTTTGCCATGTTTTCCACAATAAACAGCATCGTCAAAATCGCAGACACTCTTACCATCAATGGTCATGTTTCAAAATCCACAAAGCGCGTAAACACGGCCTTTACTCTAGGACTTCTTCAGTGAATTTTATGACGTATTTTCCACCGCGCCCGGAAACTTATGGGGAATATCGTGATTACGCAAGGCGATTTCCACTTCCATACCTTTCGCCATATTATCGCCTAGAATTTCAGTGATTAGCGCCAATTGGTTGGCTGAAAAACTGAGAGCGTTCTTGCAATTCGACAACGACAACTTAGTCCCATGCGGTGCGCCATTACACGATGTTCATTTGGCGCGAGAATATCTCGGCCGATTCTGTTGTCATCAGGCACCATATAGCTAAAAACCGTTTTCTAAGACGACCCTGATTTGTACGACTTTCTAATACGCATGCAATTCGTGCTTCACGGCGACCGACGATCTAATCACGCAGGCTGAGCTAAAGACAAAAATCTCGCATGACTCTTTGCATTTGATGGTTTTGAATGAATAAATCATCTTTTTGCCATCGACCTGTAAAACCCAAAACCTTCGCGATGACCAATTACCGTGCTACCAGATAAATCTAGTTTTTCTGGTAAAGGCATAGCGTTTACGTTTGTGAACTAATTGGCCGTCATTTTCCATCGCGCGTAATCGGCGACGCATCGCTTCTTTGCTTGCTCATTTCTCGAATGGAAAAGTGCGGTCGAAAATTTCATCCCGATTCATTGTGCATTATTGTCTCGAATAACGCTTAAAATAAGCTTTGCAACTCAGGATTGGATTGCCGTATTTTTCCAATTCTCGTTTATAATAGGGATCTTGGTTGATTAAGTTTTTACGTTTTTGTCATTATTTTTTACAGTTTTAAAAAGTCTGGAGAGTTTACGAGCTACTGTAGGGGATAATGCAGGAAAAGAAAATCTGCACTCGATGATGAGTGCAGATAGAAAAGTGAATAAGCGATTTTTGGTAAGCCAATATAGGCGCAGAATATAAAATCCAAGAACTAAAAGCATAAGGCGTGCAATTCACCAATGCCAGCACCTGACTGACAAGGCTTTTAAACGACGTGCAGCTGGCTACCTAAAAAGCATACCATCACAAAATAGCGGGTCACTATCACCTTCACCAAGATGAACCAAATGTTTGCCTGGGCAACCACCGCTACGCGAGCGTAATCCAAAGTGCCATGCCGAGGAAGTTTCGCAGATATTGATTATGTGCGCAGGTTGTTGCTCAAACTCTAAATAGAGATTGGCCAAGTAAAGCATTTGTAGGTGCGGCAAATACCACTCAGAGCGATGACTACCGATTCAATAATGAAGAATCACGGAATAGAATAAATTACGGGAATGCGTAGTGACGACGAAACGTGATTTTTGCATGTATCGCCCACATTAGCCGCCTGCAATAAAATATAATGCAAAACGCATAGTTAGTGCGTTCCAGGGCCTTTTGTGAGAAATAAAAGCTGGTAAACCTTCGCTAAAAACTAAATTGTGTGATAACGCCACAAGTACAAACCCGCGATAATCACAGAAATCCAGCCATAAACTGGGGCTTGTTCTTTTGCTTTTGCTGAGCGAAAATCCTCGATTTATTCTAAAGAAAATTCCGCCCTAGTACGCCGACAAATAAACCGACAATACCCGCAATCGCAGACTAAATCGCCTCCGCCTAGACGCAAATATGCGCGCCATGGACAGCCCTCAGAATGTGAGAAACCAATCATGGCAAATGCCTAAAATTAAGCAGAATAAATGGCGATGAACCACTACGAGCACGAATTTTTCGCCAAAATAATGCGCTCACTAACGCGCCGAAAATTAATCCGATGAGCTCAGGGCGGATGTATTGATGGAGCAGGCCTTTGATGTAAGCCAATGGAGCCAGCTGTATCGCGTGAAACAGGCCGCTGCAGGAATCCCATGTTGCCGATTTCCGCTATAAGTAAGTAGTAGTGAGCGATGATGCCAAGTGCAGCACCCTGCAACCACAGGCCATTTTGATCCTTCTCACAATGAAACCCTTGTGATATCTAAAGTTAAACTAAATTGTGTAGCTCTCGAATACTCAGCACGTTCATTTTAATCTACAAGTTACATGGTAAAAGAATGTTTTGATGAAAAGAATGAGGATAAATCAAAAATTTGCTACGAAGAAAAAGTGCGGTAAAAATTTTTGATTGATTGTCGTAATGAAAATAAAAAGATCCATACTAACTAGCGTTCATTTTTACTCGGAAGATACTATGACAGAACGTTCAGCCAATATCATTACCCACGATCCTTTTGGTAGCTTGCTTGGATATGCACCCTAGTGGAGTGGCAATTTATTCCTCAGTTATATATGCAGATGATACAGAGTTCCCGAAATGATGCCGCATTTTGCAGGTTATCTAGGACGAGAAATATATGGGCTATAATGGCAGTGATGTGGAATTTGCACGTCGTTATTTATATCTCAATCATGGCGTTGTGTTTGCCGATGTCGGTATGGCGTACGGGATCTTTTCTTTAGCGTTTTTACGTCAAGTGGTAAAACGATGCCTTGTTGCCCTGCAGACATTTGCTAATGAGTTTGTAAACGTAAACCTCAAGCAGGTTCCTATTAATTTGGCAGAAGGGGCAATGAAACACACGGGGCATGTGGCATTATCACGAGGTGTTGCCTGATCGCATTCAGATCGCCGAGCAAAATGTGATTCATTCCGCTTGCCAGAGTGGTCAGCAATGGACGCGAGATTGCCGATGATTGTTTTCAGAACAAGGTTATTTTTCTACAAGATACTTTGTGATGATACTAAAATTCTTGGTTGGATGATTCAAACAAACGATACTGAATTTTCAGAGTCTCAACCTTTTCCCAAAATCCACCGCACTTCAGTTACAAGCTCATCATCGGTTGATAATCACGGTCAATTTAGTAGAAATGGTTAAAATGAAAATGAGCCATTTGATGCTGGCATATATATCAAAGGCGATGAGTGGACATAAAGTGAGCCATTCTGATCAATATCGCTATATTTGCTATGTCTAGAAAGTGCTCAACAGAATTGATTCACTACTAACGAACTGCATTTAATGTATTTGCATGCGACAGATAAGGTACTTAAAGATGATAATCTGTTACAGTATTTTTAATATTCCGAAAAGCTCCTTTGGCCACGCTTAGAGACTTTTCTTGACAAAATCAGCCGTTATCAGACGATTACAGGTCGTTTAGATTTTTGTATGAGTGAACGGTTTGAAAGTCTATGAATATAATCTGACTCAGCTTCTTGCCATGCAGAAGCGGGCGATATTATAGAATCGTTGGGCGAAAACAAGCTGGTGGCGTATTGGGGAAAAAATCCATCCGATGGTCTGCGTAATGCGTTAGCTGATTGTTGGCAACGCATAGTCAAGCCACAAAATTAGTTCATATTCTGCAAGATCACGATGATGAAGAAGATTACCATGCCATGTTTATGCAACAGGGCATTGGTACAGGGAAAACGAGACTCAGCCAAAATTATTCATGGCACGGAAGGCTTTAGCATTGGGATAATCGTGCGTCTCCTGATTGATGATGAGAAATAACCAAGTTCAAACTGTTTGGAAAACATGGGCGTGAAACCATGCTGGAACAACTTCGTGAAAGATGCAACAGGAATGGAGTCGCTCCGCCTATTCGCACTACAGGTTATCCTGAGAGATAAAGTGCGGTTAATTGACGTATTACTTCGCTCCAGAAGTGTTGGTTTATGAACCGCCTTTTGGACAGCAATTCCAAGCAATAAGCGATTTTGCCTGTGCTTTTGGTCTTTATCCTAATCGTCGTTATTTTGTTAGAGCAGAGTTTTCATCTCACCAGACTTAATCCAAAACGAGCTACGCACAAAAACCAATTTGCTGGGTCGCCGAGGTGATAACGTTAAATTGATTGGTGAAAATAATTCCATACTAGACACACAACCGATGGGCAGTTTGGTCAGCAAGATGGTGATTTATCAACAACTTTGGTAGCTTACACAGTGGAAGATCAATATTTGCAAATCTATTACTTTTTACCGTTGGAGGGCATTATGAGTGGCACTTGCCCGTTCTGATTCGAGTCGTGTCATGCATACGAAACAGTGATATGCAGCCTTTGAGAGTGTTGAAGGATAAAGCATTCTTTGAACAATAAAAGATGACTTATTGTTTAATAAAACAATCAAATTATTTCTACATAAGTGAATTAACTTATTTGTGTGCATTATTGGTTTAAATCTATTACTATCGTGGGATAATTTCCAAAAATTCTGCAGTACTTTCGTTAGCACTTCACTCCGATTTTATTTTCTCTAAAAGATTAGATATAAGGATCTCCTATTTTGTGAGAGAACTTTAATGCATCAAATTCAGTTTTTCGTCCAACACTAATAGCATTAAGTCTTGCTTTACAGTGAGTTCAGAGTGTTCAAGCGTCTATGGTTCGCAATGATGTGGATTATCAATACTTCCGTGATTTTGCCATAAAAGGTACTATTTTCAGTGGGGGCGACAGAATATTCCAATTTTTAATAAACAGAGGGTCAGACAAGTTCTCCACTATTTACCCCATTGGGCTATGCCTGACTTACTACGTAGTAGTCAGGGTCAGCGGCGATTGCAACTTATTTAATCCTCAATACATTTGCCAGCGTAAAAGCGTAACTAGGTTATGGTTCAGTGCAATTTGGTGATAAATAGATACAATATCAGATAATCATCACTTTTAATTATCTTATTACAGAACGATAACAATCACTACCCTTGATTTTCATGACCCACGTTTACATAAATTGGTAACCGAAGTTGCGCCAATTTCGTTAAATAATATGCTTTTGATAATGCTACAGGACCGCATATGGTGCTTTTTAGATAAAAATCGTTACCCATATTTTTGTGCAGTGATAGGATCTGGGCGTCAATATTTGCAGTAGTAAAGATGGTAAGGAAAAATATCTTTAACATCCGCATATAATTATCTTACTGGTGGTACGCCTCTTAATACCGAAATAGTTCAATGGGACAATTGGGGTGCTATTCTAGCTGATCTTTATGATACGTTAGCAACCATGGCTCTGCGGGCGATGAGTGGTTCCTGCGCTAGCCCTATGATGTGAAAAGCGCGGTTGGGTATTATTGGAGTATTGTCAACTTTATGCGAAGTTATGATGGTTCAAATAATATCCATGCAATTATTCAACCTGATACTATCAACAAGCTTTAGGATGATGAAACAACCGTCCAGCTAAATGCAAACAGAATAACTTGGGATAATAAGAATAATGGAATAAGTATTTTACAATTGGTAATCAGATATTATGTACCAGTTGCTGAGCTTGACTAAGAAATCAGGATAATAACCAATTTCGCCCTTCATTGAAATGGTAAGACAATTCATTTCAAAGCGGAGAAAGGTTCCACTGCAGTCTTAAAAATATTAATCAGGGGCAGGGGCGTTTTACATTTTAATCAGAATATGACCATGTTCGGGCTGAGTATAATGATTATACTTGGCTAGGGGCAGGCATTGTTGGTGAATGGTGATAAAACTGTTCATTGTGTAAAAATCGAGAAATGATCGTTTATCAATTAGGAACTGGTACGCTATATATTTGATGGTCAGGTAAAAATCTAGGCGATATTAGTGTAGGTGATGGTACAGTTATTCTTGATCAAAGAATGCTTAATGGACAGCGACGGGCCTTTAATCAAGTTGGAATTACCAGTGGCCCAGACAGCTGTTGCACGCAGCAAATAACAAACAGATTGAAATCCAGATAACATTTTATTTTGGTTTCCGTGGGGAGCGTGGATATAAATGGAAATAATCTAACTATCCATCAGATTCAAAACGCAGATGATGGTGCAAAGATTGTTAATAATAACCGCACTCAATCTGCCGACATGTACATCGTATTGGTCGAGATGTTCTTAGTAGACAAAATATTGAGATGGGTAAAATGAGACAGACCCTACATCATCATTAGCTATTTGTGAGATACAAAATAATTATAGAAATAACCGTTAGATTGTTTCCGCCTAAAGAGGACCAAAAATCCACGTGCTTATTTTCCCACGTGGGATATAGAAACAACAAATGATTAGGAAGATTCTTAGGTAATACCTAAATCTGCAGCCGTCCAAGCATTAGCCAGCTAATGCCCATGTTAGATACATTCAGTGGTTTGGCGAGGAATAATGGTTCGCGTTATAACAGTAAATTATCGATCTCTTATCGAAATCCTCAAAATGCAAAGTAGCGCCAGGTCTTAACTGTGCAGACCAATCTTAACAGTATGTCATGTGAGAAATAGCAGTGATTTGATTATCTGGTGTTCCGTCCCACGCCTACCTACTGATCACTACCTCAATAACAGAAAGTAATTGAAGAGATGAATTGGATTAATCGATAGAATTTAAAAGGCTAATGAGAACAGTGTGAAAAACAGGAACTGCGATATGTTAGAGTAGCCGCAATGTAAGTTCATTAGAGGGTAATTTTAACGCTCGTCATCAAGCTAAATTCAGTAGGTTTTTGTTCAGGGAAATCTGATGAATGTGTACGAGCAGAGTTATGAGTGAGAAACTCAGTGTTCCGGAAGTGCAATTTATTTCTCAAACTGCATTTCGTCGACTTACCTATCACAACTGTATGCAGTAATGTTTCAGTGGAACATCAAAAGCCAATTTATTTTTAGGTAAGACTCATTTAATAGGACGGATTAACTCTGTTGGAGCTGCAACACAAGTTAATTTGACAGCCATTCAGTGAGTGGACATTAAATAATAATGGTGTAGTGGGTAACATCTCTCTCTCCAAATAGTCAAATTGCTAAATAGCCAATATGGTGGTAAAGTTAAACCTAATCATAAAGGAGGTTGGTTCAAAGTTAATCAGTTGGTTAATAATAGGTGAATTAAAAGGTAATGAGACGTTTCGACTTTTTAACTGTAATGTTGCTGCGCATACGCCGTGGTGATAATAGTATGATCGTCAATGGTTTTAGCATTTGGGAATCGTTTACTTTCCTGTATGCAGGTTTAGACCTCAGGATGTAAATCCGGCATTAAGATTTGGTAAAACTGAGATCCTTGCCAATCAAAAATCGCAAAATGTACGTTTTGCTTTAGAAATAGTTTTGTTGACCTACGAGTGCTTATCGTTTACATTTTATGCAAATTTTAATAACTGACCTCGCCCTGTATAATCCATTGCGTGATTCCTGAGATTACATTTTAGAAGTGAGTTTCAGATTTGAGATGGCGAATAGAAATCCAACATAGATTTTACTAACGCTGTTCATCAAGTGTTAATCAGTGATAAAGAGATTAGATAGATTACAGCGTGAGATATTCCAGAAGCGAGTTGCTCGAGGTAGATAGAACAAAAGGTCAGGCCAAGTTTAACGTGTTGGCAGACGTTCGCAATGTGTAATATGCTTCTAACAATTTGAATTTCTGAGATATAGTCGTACTGCCGCATCGTTTTATTACACTGTCGTTCTCTATATAATCAGTTTACGGCTGCACTCAAAAGATTGGATGAACGGCGTAATGAGCTAACCAGTTTCAAACAGTCGGTCACAAAGATGGTCAGGAGAAAATACAGCAATTTGCTGGATTTGAGTAGACCAAATGCACGGTAGAGATACATTTCGAGTTGAATCTCGTCAAAGATAATCTAATGACAGAGTGGAAATCTGACTACAAGCTGGGTTATCAAGTAGTAGTTTGCTCCGTACTCACCAGATTTATGGAGTCCACAAGGACTTTTCTTCTGATATTTGTCGTAAAGTTACAAAAAGTGGCTGATGAAAGTAACATTACTACATTTGAGAGCGGAAATTGATGCCGACGGTACAGGTGTTGAATCCAAGCTCAACAAAACTTTAATTAACGCTCAAAACCTCTGGCAATCAAAGTGCGGTTAATGTCTGCGCAAGTTTCCTGAATGGGGGCGGTAATGGCATTGCCTGAATAGCCTTGAAAACGCATCAAACTGAGCAGGAAATTCCAAGCAATTTTTAAAGTTCTCAATCTTCGAGCTGTTGCTCCTGCCGAGGAGTGCAAAGCTCAGCTGAGTTAGTCCGTTATTCCTAACACGGCTTTATCAAGAGTTTCCTGCAAACGATGAATTCAGTGTAGCTAGATTGGACGAGTGGATCGTCATTTATTAAGCCAAGATAAATCGAAATGTTTGGGTGAATGCAGTAAAGCAAAAGAGAACTTACTTTCAATCCGACTATAACTCGTCCATATAAGCATTTAACATTGACTCAAGTTGGCGTCGCTCAGGCATTAAATTCGAACATGCACGATTGGGTGCGATGCTTTCTCACTTTCTCGTGCGAATAATGGGTTTCGAGTGAAAATGTATTCGGGTACAAACCGACTAACTAGCATAAATGGTTTTGATTAAAGGCGAGTGGAATGAATGTGTCTCTGCAGTTTTGACTTTAGGTTACTGGGCACAGCCGTAACAAGGTAAAAATTTGACGAAGAAAACAAAACGTTCCACCCGAAATATTATTTGAGTGCAGGCGGAAATACTGGGGCTTCTTTGGACTGAGTTAATGTTACACCTTCGAGCGGGATGCGTTATTACCGTCTATCTAGCACAAACTACCAATTAGACGAGTGCAAATATCAACAGTAAAACATTAACGACTTCACCAATGCTGGTGTAATGTTAGATAAAACATGTTTGATATCAATGGTGTAAAAATTCACCCCAAGTTTCTCAAGCAATTACTATGATGCCACTCAAGAAAACTTTGCCATTGAGCGGTGGAAATAGCGTCAATGATGTTCGATAAAACAACTAATTTGGACGTTATTTTACTCATGAACTTGGTTTTGAGTGCCAGATGAAACAGTGGAATATAACACTGAACATTGGAATGCTTAAGGAGTTCTGATGTGGCACCACAGAAATGCTTCATTAAAAGGTGGCATTTACTTGGTGAGAAGTGCGGTAGAAATTTAGATCAAAATAAATATAAAAGCTTTGAAGGACTGATGACGATATTTATCGGACTCAGTCCTTTTTATTCTATATTTTAGGGTGAGGTTTTCTAGATTGGAACAATCAAGCCATCAAATCAGTGGCTTATGTAGTCCTATGTTTCATGGCTGAGTGAAGATTAGTTTAATGAATATTAATGACTTGCTTTGAGGCATGCTTTTCCAATTAAAATACTTACAACTAACATCACTAAAGTCAGAACCAACCAGGCCATTCACTTCAGATGAAGAGGAAAGGTTCCAATCAATGAGATTAGTGCTTTCTCGGTAACATTTCAACGTTATTTAGCTGTCACATAAAACTCAAAAACAAACGGTTACGATTAATGTGCTGTTGTATGCAAATTTTATTGATGGAAGTTTTTGCGTAAGAATTGCACTAATACAACACAATGAGCTACCGGATAAATTAATAACAAAGCAGGATCGTTATGCGAAAGTAGATCCGTTAAACCATAGTTGTGAAACTGTGATTGTCATTGCGGTGAAAAGTGCAGGCCCAAAACGGATAGAAAAACGCACAGAGAATTTTTGAAAAATAGTCAGCGGCAGCACTCGTTACCTAACAAGGTTGTTAAGCTCGCTTCAATACAATAATACCAGCCATCAGTCCAAGTTCCAGCAGAACCAAATAAGACATTGTACACTAGACGAGAAAATGTTGTCCGCCATATAGTTTGCACCTTCTGCAACTGCAGCACTAATCGCGCCCTAGATAGAAAATCGAAAAATATAAACCCGCAAGTAAAGATGGCTGAAACAAATCCAAGCTGAGATGAGTGTATTTCAGGATATCTTTGGGTTGAGTTACATTTTTGCTGCAAGTGCGCGAGCGACGATTCCACTCGAGCAATCGCTGCGAGTACATCCATGGTTTGATAAACCACTGGTTAAGCCGATTAATAAAGAATGGCTACTTTTGTCATACGCTTTGACTTGGCGCTGAATTTCAGATAAAAGGTGAGAATGAAGACAGTGATGGCTCACGAGCAACTATAATACAAGTAATGCCGGTGTCATGAGATTTACCAACACTCGAAATAATTGTATTTGGGGCGAATCATAAAGCCCATCGCTGATCTAAGTTAAAATGAGGTGAAACAGAAGCGAACACTCGCATTATCTTCTACTAAGCCTAAAGGTAACCACGCCATTTCATAAAGCAACATTTGTAGCATACGTGGTACTGCAAAAGTGGGAGCTCAATGGTTAGATAAAGTATAACAAGAAAGCCAGGTACCCGCCCATTTAGGTAAATCTTTCGTGAGTTCTTCACCACGACCTAAAATAGATACAATAACAAGTGCATAAAAGGCATTAAAACGCCGGTTAGACTACAAAACCGAAGGATGCGCTAGCCCAATGCTGTCCTGCCGTGAAGCCTTCATTGGCGGAAAATGATAGTACCTGCACCTAAAAATAAGGCCGAAGATCATCATTCCTAAAACGATAATATCTTTTACGTGAAAACATAATTTTTGACTCAAAAATAAAAAGGCCTGCATTCTACTACAAAGTGTAGAAAATCCCTATTCTGTAAAAACTAAAAATGTAGATTTCGTCACACACATGAAAGAATCTTATCGACAATTCGATAAAAATCCCTGCAAAATCCACCGTTCTTTTTCCCTTTGAGGGCAAAAATGACTAGGATTCAGTCTTTGTTAATTTTTGTTATTTATTTTTGGAAGGAGTTTGCGTGGTACAACTGATTCAACGCTTTTTAAAAATTAGAATCCGCTGGTGGTATTTTGTTGCTTTTTCTGCTGCAGTAGCAATGTTGCTGGCTAATTCGCCCATTAGCAGTCAATATAATGATTTTGAATTTGCCAGTCAGTTTTGCAAATTGGCAGTTTCTCTATTAATAAAAACCTTAATTCACTGGATTAACGATGGCTTTTTATGGCGGTGTTTTTGTTAGTAGGGAATGGAAGTTAAAAAGAATTATTCGAAGGCGCACTTTCTTCCTACCAACAAAGCTATTTTCCCTGCTACTTTGCTGCGGTGGGTTGGAATGATCGTACCCGCGTTGGTTTATTGGTTTATTGCCAAAACAGGATCCTAGCCTGCAAAACAGCGAGGCTATTCCCATGGCGACAGATATCGCTTTGTGCGCTTGGCATCATGGCATTATTGAGTCAAGCAAGTTCATTGCCTCTCAAGATTTTTACTCGCACTCGCTATGTATTGATGACTTAGGGCGCGAGTTGTTGTAATTGCCCTGTTCTTCTCTCATGAATTAAGTGTGCAGGCTCTAATTTTTCTCAGTGTTTCTATTTTGACTTTGGTTTTATGAAACCGCTTTAGAGTTAGTGCGCTTTGCGCCTATATGGGTGGTTGGAGCAGTTTTCATGGGCATCTGTTTTAAAAATCTGGTGTTCATGCGACGTTGGCTGGTGTGATTATTGGTTTTGTATTCCAGTTAGTAAAAGGTGAACGGACCATTGCACGATTTTGAGCACATTCTAGCGCCTTGGTCATCCTTTCGTTATTTTTACCGCTCTTTGCATTTCTGCCAATGCGGGCGTTAGTTTGACGGTATTGATGTGAGTATGATTTCATCGCCATTAGCTATTGGCTATCGCGTGCGGTTTAATTATAGGTAAACCAGTCGGCGTTTTTCGGATTTAGTTATATTTCCGTTAAGTTGGGATTAGCTAAATTGCCGGATGGAATCAATTTTAAACAAATTTTTGCTGTTGCGGTTTTATGTGGTATCGGTTTTACGATGTCAATGTTCTAGCAAGCCTTGCTTTTGACGCAGATGCTGGAGAAAAGTGTTAATACGCTTTCTCGTTTAGGTATTTGTACTTGGTTCAACCAGTTTGTCAGCCACGCTTGGGTATTTATTCTTAAAACAAACGACAAAACTAAGCTAATCATACACAAAGTGCGGTAAAATTTTACCGCACTTATTCTATAAGATAATTCCACTATCTGCTTTGGTAAAATTCATTACAAATAAACTTTTATAAGTTCTTACGTGAAATTCGCCAGTCAATACTCGACGTGTGAATGCGTGATAGCTTTCCATATCTTTGCATGGAGTAGCAACATAAAAATCATAGTCCCTGAAATTTCGTAACAGCTCACCACTTCGTCTTCTTGGCGCATTTTACGTTCAAATTGCTCTTGATAATAAGAATGTTGATTATCCAGCTCGACCATGACAAACACGCTAATCGTACGCCCAACCGCTTTTGGGGAAACTACTGCAACACGTTTTGTAATAACGCCTGAATCAGTTAATGCTTGTACACGTCGTTGACAGGTTTGCGAAATGGAACTATTCACTTTCTCCTGACAGTTCTTTTAATGGGATCATGGCATCTTGTTGTAATACATTCAAAATATTACGATCTAATTTATCTAGTGTTTGCATAAGATAATTTCTCAAAAAAATGTAGCTATTGAGAAAAATATTATCACAATAAAAATAAAGTTGAGATTTTTATTGTCTTGGGCTTTTTATAATAATCATATTGATGAGATGAGGTCCGAGATGAAAGTAGTCACTCAAGGCGTATTATTGTGCATTTTTCACAATGTTTATTTGGCATATTGTATTTATTTAGCATATGGCTCCAACCACTTAGCGGAACGGATGTTTTTGCGTGGCGTATGTTAACCATGATCTTTGGGCTACTTTTAATTTTTATTCCCGACTATTGGTTACCGCTCTTTTTGTCTCTTATCACGACAACTTTAGGAAAAAGTTGGACGCGTTGGATTTTATTTTTACTGGGGACATTAGATGCGGGAAGTCAATTCTGGCTCTTTATGTGGGCACCGCTAAATGGTGAAGGGTAAATATTGCGATGGGATATTTTTCCCTCTGATCATGGCTATTTTAGGATGGGCTTGGTTAAAAGAACGCTTATCATTTATTCAGAAAATTGCGCTTTTTAGTGGCTGCCTGCGGTGTTGCACATGAATTATGGCACACTCAAAGTTTTTCATGGACAAGCTTATGGGTTTGTACGGTTTATCCATTTTATTATCTAAGTCGTAAATTAATGAAAAATCCCTGCTCTACAAGGGATTACATTGGATATTATTTTTAATTTCGATTCCTTGTTTTATTTATATTCTTTTCTCAAAAGCGATACACTTTCTTTGGTTACGCAAGAATATCGTTATTGGTTATTGCTACCAGCACTTGGTATAGTGAGTGCGATTTCGCTTTCAGCCAACTTAAAATCAAGCCAACAAATTCCAGTCAGTATTTTTGCGGTGTTGAGTTATATCAGAACCCATATTGCTTTTTTTAATAGCTGTCTTTGTGTTAGATAATCAAATAACCACAAGCGACTATTTTACTTATGTGCCTATTTGGTTAAGTCTCATTGTGATTGGCATAGAAGGGCTTTTAAACAAAAATAAAGTGCGGTGAAAATTAACCGCACTTATGAATGTTCATCTTATTTAGTCATATCACGACATTGAATTCAGGATAATGATAAATAAAGCCTTGATATACAAGGCTTTATTTGATGTATTGAAATAATTAGAAAGTATCTGAAATAGAGATTTTTTATTCCCACTCGATCGTTGCTGGCGGTTTTCCGCTGATGTCGTAAACAACGCGGAAATGCCGTTTACTTCATTAATGATTCGGTTAGACACTTTTGCCTAATAAATCATAAGGCAGGTGCGCCCAATGTGCGGTCATAAAGTCGATTGTTTCTACTGCGCGTAGAAATAACCCTAGTCGTATTTACGGCCATCGCCCATTACGCCAACAGATTTCACTGGTAAGAATACGCTGAAGGATTGGCTGGTTTTTCATACCAACCGCTGTTGCGTAATTCTTCGATAAAAGATAGCATCGGCACGGCGTAATAAGTCGCAGTATTCTTTTTCACTTCGCCTAATACACGCACGCCTAAACCCGGGCCCGGGAATGGGTGGCGGTTGATCATCTCAGCTGGTAAGCCTAATGCTAAACCGATTTTACGTACTTCATCTTTAAACAATTCACGTAATGGTTCAACTAAGCCAAGTTTCATATAGTCTGGTAAACCACCTACGTTGTGGTGTGATTTAATCACATGTGCTTTTACCGGTTTTGCTTGCTGCAGATTCAATTACATCAGGGTAGATCGTGCCTTGTGCCAACCATTTAACGTTAGTGAGTTTTTCGATTCATCATCGAAGACATCAACGAACACTTTTCTACCGATAATTTTACGTTTTCGCTTCAGGGATCTGATACGCCTGCAAGTTCGCCTAAGAAACGGCTTTCAGCATCAACACAGGGTAATGTTCAAGCCAGAATTTATCGCCAAACATTTTCCATTACTTGGTCGCCTTCGTTTAATCGGAGTAAGCCGTTATCCACGAATACGCAGTGTAAGTTTTTGCCGATAGCACGGTGTAAAAGTAATGCAAACCACAGAAGAGTCCACGCCACAGATAAGCCTAAAATCACTTCATCATCGCCCACTTGCTCTTTAATGCGAGCAACGGCATCTTCAATGATGTTTTCAGCTGTCCATTTAGTTTCGCAACCACAGATATTCACAACAAAATTAGTTAATAATTCTAAACCTTTTGGTGTGGGTTACTTCTGGATGGAATTGTACACCGTAGAAACGACGATTTTTCGTCAGACATTGCTGCAATTGGGCAGGTTGGAGTCGTACCTGTTACTTGGAAATTTTGAGGTAAACGAGTGACTTTATCACCATGGCTCATCCAAACATCTAAGGTCGGCTCATTTGCTGTCAAGTTATCATTAAGATTGGCAAAAAGTGCGGTGAAATTTTCAAGAGAAACTGAAGCATAGCCGAACTCTCTGTGATCAGACGTCTCAGTTAAACCGCCGAGTTGCATTGCCATAGTTTGCATACCGTAGCAAATGCCTAACACTGGCACCCTGCATTAAATACGTATTCAGGTGCACGCGGGCTGTTTTCTTCGGTGGTGCTTTCAGGACCACCAGAAAGAATAATACCCGTTGGAGCAAATTCACGAATTTGTTGTTCGGTTACATCCCACGCCCAAAGTTCGCAGTACACGCCAATTTCACGTACGCGACGTGCAATCAGTTGAGTATATTGTGACCCAAAGTCGAGGATCAGGATTTTTATGGTTGTGAATGTTTGTCATGGTTTTCTCTTTAAGTAAGGTTATTTTAATTTGTTAAATTTAGCATTTTTAAGTGGTTACAATTTGTCACCATTTCATTTCCATTATTTTTAATGAGCGTGTAATTGTTTAATAATCGCTAAAAATTTCCAGCATATTTTTACCGCAATACTCCGCGTGGGATTGGTCGATATGCATACGTTTTTCTTCATAAGCCATCACGGGAATACCGGCTGCTTGAGCGGCTTGATATGCCGAAAAACGAATCTTCAATGGCAACCGCACTTTGGGCTTCTACGCCGAGTTTTTCCAAGGTGTAGCGATAAATTGTCGGATCTAGCTTGCTGCGTTTAAATTGTTCGCCACTGACGATGAAATCAAAGTGCTGAATAATATCACATTCCGTCAGAATGTTTTGAATATATTCCAAGAGAGAAGAGGACGCTACCGCTAGTTCAATGTGGTGCTGTTTGGCGAACTCAATAATTTTTCAGGATATCCGCACGGAAAATGGAACGATAACCCACCGAGTTGAAAAAGCGGTTTAAAGAAATCAAAAAATAGCGTTGTTTGATTTCTTCCAACGACAAGGGATGAATCACTTAATTTTTCAAGATTTCAGGAATTTCGCTCAAGCCTTTGCCGACCACTTCTGCTCGCTCTAAGGGCGTTAAAAGTGCGGTTATGTTCTTTTAATGGATTCTATAAATTGGGCTTGTAAGTCGTATTCTAAAAATTCTGTATCGACAATCACGCCGTCCATATCGAAGATGATGGCTTGTAGCATTGGGTTTCCCGTTTAAGATTTTTGATAAAATTTCTTTTGTTACAGAATTATTTAATATTTCGTATAATGAAAAGGATTCAATATTAAAATTCTTTTTAAGTGTTTTATATTTATTTCTTTTCCTCTAATTCTATAGCCGTATTTTTCATCTAAGTTATGTGCTAATTTATAAAGAGATTCGCCAACAGAAGTTAACTCAATTAACTCAAAAAGCTAAATGGCTTTTTCTTTATCTTTATTGAAATGAAATGCAAAACAATAATTTTTGCTTTTGTTGATAAAAAGTAGTAGTTAAATTCCTCTGAGTTGAATTCCCAGTATTCTTAATCTTGATTTAATACCTGGTTGTGGAATATGTGATATGGCCCCCATATTATATAAGGTATCTAATATAGGGTGCCTCATATTTTTCTGGAATAAAAATCAAGAATTAAAATATCTATCAAAAATTATATATTTTTAAGGTAGATGTAAAAATTTAGCCTCTTCAAGTGATAGCATTGATAGTGTGTTAAGAACTCTAAGGTTTATGCTATTTGGTGTATATATTTCTTCAGTAAGAACTCTTCCCCAGAATTCTTTAAGTTCTTGTTCATCAATATGCTGAGCCGATTCTCTCCATTTATTGAAAAATGTTTTTGAAATTTCCTCACAAGATGGTTCATCTTGTCTATTTAAAGCTGAGCTAATAGCATATTCTATACATTCATTAGTGTTGTCTTTAGCTACTTGAGTATGATCGATAAAATTTCCATTTTTATCTACACTTGCTTTTCCTTCGATAATAAGTCGAGATTGTCTTTCTGCTTGTGCCTCAAGCAGTTTATTTTACTATTTGCCTTTTGAGTTACTGACTTCCCAAAAAGCTAAATCAAAGATTTTATTTACTCCATTAGGGATGCTTTGTATTAATGGAGTAAGATCACATGTAATGTTTATAGGAAATAAATTACCCATAATATTTGCCTTTGTAAAACGATCAATTCCCCAAAACTTTTTGCAAAATCAACCGCACTTTAAACAACAAAAGGTGAGCTAAAAGCCCACCCCACGGTTAGCCCACTACGATAGTTAGGGGCTTCTTTAGTAATAGTTACATCATGAACATGGCTCTTTAATACCTGCACCACTGATACGAACGAATTCTGCTTTTCGTACGTAATTCTTCGATGGTTGCACAGCCAGTTAAGCCCATGCAGAACGCAAGCCACCCATTTGTTGGTGGATGATTTCTTTTAAGTAACCTTTGTATGGAATACGGCCTTCGATACCTTCTGGTACGAGTTTGTCTGCTGCGTTATCAGATTGGAAATAACGATCTGATGAACCTTTCGCCATCGCACCTAATGAGCCCATACCACGGTAAGATTTAAATGCACGACCTTGATAAAGTTCGATTTCACCCGGTGCTTCTTCAGTACCCGCAAACATGAGCCAACCATTACACAGCTTGCGCCTGCAGCGATGGCTTTTGCAATATCACCAGAGAAACGGATACCACCGTCGGCAATCACTGGAATGCCACGATCTTTTTAATGCTGCTGCTGCATCTGCGATAGCGGTGATTTGTGGAACACCTACTCCAGTTACGATACGAGGTTGTACAAATTGAACCAGGGCCAATACCTACTTTTCACTGCGCTTGCGCCTGCGTCTGCAAGTGCGATAGCATCTTCAGCCGTTGCGACGTTACCCGCAACAATAGGTAAGTTTGGATATTTTTGCACGAGTTTCACGAACTCGTTGTAATACGCCTTCTGAATGACCGTGAGAAGAGTCGATTAACAATACATCTACACCAGCTTTCACTAATGCATCAATACGTTCTTCGTTACCAGGACCTGCACCTACAGCGGCACCCACGCGTAAACGACCAAATTCATCTTTACATGCATTTGGTTTTTGTTCTGCTTTTTGGAAGTCTTTAACGGTAATCATACCTTTAAGTTTGAAACTATCATTCACCACTAATACTTTCTCAACACGGTGTTTATGCATTAATTCCAAAATTTCTTCGCGACTCGCCCCTTCTTTTACTGTCACCAAGTCTTCTTTATCGTCATTACTTGTGAAACAGTTTTTGCTCAAATCTTTTACGAAGCGGGTATCGCGTCCAGTAATGATACCAATTAGGTTATTTTCACTATCTACAACAGGGTAGCCTGCGAAGCCGTTTTTCTTCACTAGTTCTGCTAATTCTGCAAGGGATAAATCAGGTGAAACGGTGACAGGTTCAGACACGATACCACTTTCAAATTTTTTACTTTACGAACACGGTCCGCTTTGGCGTTCAATGGTCATATTTTTATGAATAAAGCCGATGCCACCTTCTTGTGCTAAAGAAATTGCAAGTTTGGTTTCAGTTACGGTATCCATTGCTGCTGAAAGCATAGGAATATTCAAAAGTAATTTCTTTTAGTGAGTTTGGTTGAAAGATTGGCTGTATTTGGAAGCACTGTTGAATGTGCTGGGACGAGTAGAACATCGTCAAAAGTAAGGGCTTCTTGTTTAATGCGTAATGACATTGCAATATTCTCGCTAAGTTGAAGTTAAAAAAATATTGCGGCGGGATTATATAGATTTTACTTGATTTTGAAAACGAAATTTTGGGATTTGTGCTATGATTTTTGCTCTGTTTGTTATAAAGGAATAAATGATGAATTTTGCTTTATTGACATATTTAGCTGATTGTCAGCCGAAAGTGCGAGTTTGAATTGGAAAAAGTTTTCTCTGGATATTGAAGAGGATATTAAACAATTACGTGAGCTAGGCTTGAAATTGTCGTTGTTGGCCAAGATTATAGCCTAGTGCCTCGTCTTCCTTTTATTAAATCCTCAGCAAATTTTCAACCGCACTTTTTCCTTATAGTATCCATTATCAGCCGATTATTTCCTCTACAAATGAATGGATACTAAAAAAATATTCCTTCCTTAAAAAAAGGCGATCTTTGTGTGGCTGAATATCAAACTGCAGGACGTGGTCGGCGTGGTCGTCAATGGTTATCACCTTTTGCTGGGCAAATCATGTTTAGTTTTTATTGGGCATTTGATCCTAAAAAGATCAATTGAGGGGTTAAGTTTAGTCATCGGTTTTGGCGATTGCCGAGGTGCTAAAAGGTGCAAGTGAAATGGCCAAATGATATTTTGTTTGATGGGAGAAAGTTAGGCGGAATTTTGGTTGAAATCACTAACCATAAAAATGGTATGCTCAATTTAGTGATTGGCGTAGGTATTAATGTGTCGTTGCCAAAAACAAACGGAAATTAGTCAGCCTTATGCTGAAGTATGTGAAATTAATCCTGATGTAGAGCGACAAACCTTATTACCCAAACTTATACAACATTTATATACACGTTTAAATATCTTTTGAGAAAAATGGTATTAATGATGAATTTCAACAAGCGTGGAAATCATATAATGCGTTTTCAAATAATGAAGTAAATGTGCTGACCGAACAAGGTGCTATTTCGGGTATTGAACAAGGCATAGATGAACGAGGTTATCTAAAAAGTCTTATGTGGCAATAAAATCCAGATGTTTAATGGTGGTGAAGTTTCATTGCGTAAGAAATTACAGCAGTCAAAATTTGAGCGCTCTAACCGCGCTTTTTGATGAAATGTTTATATTTCCACCAAAAAGATCATTTTTAAAATATTTTTACAAAAAGTACTTGCAAGGGATTTGAAAATCCCTATAATGCATCAGTACACAACGACGCACTGTTGTGAAGTATTTAAGTTTCCACGTGCGTCGTTGTTTTTTTGCTCTTTAACAATGTATCAGACAATCTGTGTGGGCACTTGTTGATTGACTTGTTTTAAAAATATTTTTAATTTTTGAAGTCTTAATAGGTGCTTAACTGAAAATTCATAATTACTTTTTAAGTAGTGTTTTTATTTATAGCTAAGTAGTTTATTGAGCGATTGAACTTAAATTGAAGAGTTTGATCATGGCTCAGATTGAACGCTGGCGGCAGGCTTAACACATGCAAGTCGAACGGTAGCAGGAGAAAGCTTGCTTCTTGCTGACGAGTGGCGGACGGGTGAGTAATGCTTGGGGAATCTGGCTATGGAGGGGGATAACTACGGGAAAACCTGTAGCTAATACCGCGTAGAATCGGAAGATGATAGCGGGACCGCAAGGCCGCATGCCATGAGATGAGCCCAAGTGGGATTGAGGTAGTTGGTGGGGTAAAGGCCTACCAAGCCTGCGATCTCTAGCTGGTCTGAGGATGGCCAGCCACACTGGAACTGAGACACGGTCCAGACTCCTGCGGGAGGCAGCAGTGGGGAATATTGCGCAATGGGGAACCCTGACGCAGCCATGCCGCGTGAATGAAGAAGGCCTTCGGGTTTGTAAAAGTTCTTTCGGTATTGAGGAAGGGATGTGCTAATAGTGCATATCATTGACGTTAAATACAGAAGAAGCACCGGCTAACTCCCGTGCCAGCAGCCGCGGTAATACGGAGGGTGCGAGCGTTAATCGGAATAACTGGGCGTAAAGGGCACGCAGGCGGTTATTTAAGTGAGGTGTGAAAGCCCCGGGCTTAACCTGGGAAATTGCATTTCAGACTGGGTAACTCAGAGTACTTTTAGGGAGGGGTAGAATTCTACGTAGCGGTGGAAATGCGTAGAGATGTGGAGGAATACCGAAGGCGAAGGCAGCCCTTTGGGAATGTACTGACGCTCATATGCGAAAGCGTGGGAGCAAACAGGGATTAGATACCCTGGTAGTCCACGCTGTAAACGCTCGCCGATTTGGGGATTGGGCTTAAAGCTTGGTGCCCGTAGCTAACGTGATAAATCGACCGCCTGGGGAGTATGGGCTGCAAGGTTAAAACTCAAATGAATTGACTGGGGGCCCGCACAAGCGGTGGAGCATGTGGTTTAATTCGATGCAACGCGAAGAACCTCACCTACTCTTGACATCCATGGAATCCTGTAGAGATACGGGAGTGCCTTCGGGAACCATGAGACAGGTGCTGCATGGTTGCCGTCAGCTCGTGCCGTGAAATGTTGGGTTAAGTCCCGCAACGAGCGCAAACCCTTATCCTTTGCTGCCAGCGATTCGGTCAGGGGAACCCAAAGGAGACTGCCAGTGATAAACTGGAGGAAGGTGGGGATGACGTCAAGTCATCATGGCCCTTACGAGTAGGGCTACACACGTGCTACAATGGCGTATACAGAGGGTGGCGAAACTGCGAGGTGGAGCGAATCTCAGAAAGTACGTCTAAGTCCGGATTGAGTCTGCAACTCGACTCCACGAAGTCGGAATCGCTAGTAATCGCGAATCAGAATGTCGCGGTGAATACGTTCCTGGGCCTTGTACACACCGCCCGTCACACCATGGGGAGTGGGTTGTACCAGAAGTAGATAGCTTAACCTTTTGGAGGGCGTTTACCACGGTATGATCTCATGACTGGGGGTGAAGTCGTAACAAGGTAACCGTAGGGGAACCTGCGGTTGGATCACCTCCTTACCAAAGACGAGAGACAAAGCGAGTGCTCACACAGATTGGCTGATAGTTGTAGACAAATGAGCAGAAGAAAACATTACCCTTTGGGTCTGTAGCTCAGGTGGTTAGAGCGCACCCTGATAAGGGTGAGGTCGAGGTTCAAGTCCACTCAGACCCACCACTCTGAGAGTGAGTGATGTAAAGGAGTAATGATTTATGATGAAATGGGGATATAGCTCAGCTGGGAGAGCGCCTCGCCTTGCACGGCAGGAGGTCAGCGGTTCGATCCCTGCTTATCTCGACCACTTATCATCGTTAAGTAAATTTATTCATTTAGTTTATTTAACGATGATAACTGAAAAGTTTTATCAACTGTTCTTTAAAATTTGGAAACAAGCTGAAAAACAAGAGATTTTTCGAGAGAAAGTCTGAGTAGGCAAAATAGGAAAGTGAAAAAGAGGGAACTGAGAAGGAAACTCTGAGAGCAAACCTGTTTTTGTATAAAAAATCTTGATTGAACAAAAAGCAATCAAGTGTTTAGTTGAATGAAAATACGCATCAAATTGACCACACTTTGAAGTGAAAAACTTAAAGTGATTGAAAACATTTGAGGTTGTATAGTTAAGTGACTAAGCGTACAAGGTGGATGCCTTTGGCAATCAGAGGCGAAGAAGGACGTGCTAATCTGCGAAAAGCTTGGATGAGTCGATAAGAGGCGTTTAATCCAAGATATCCGAATGGGGAAACCCAGTAGATGAAGAATCTACTATCACTTACTGAATCCATAGGTAAGTGAGGCAAACCGGGAGAACTGAAACATCTAAGTACCCTGAGGAAAAGAAATCAACCGAGATTTCGTCAGTAGCGGGCGAGCGAAAAGCGAAAGAGCCTGTTAATGATAACAGCAGAGATAGAGGAATAAGCTGGGAAGCTTAGCGACACAGGGTGATAGCCCTGTACTCAGACATCCAGGCTGTGGTACTAGGTTAACGAGAAGTAGGGCGGGACACGTGATATCCTGTTTGAAGATGGGGACCATCCTCCAAGGCCAAATACCCTGATTGACCGATAGTGAACCAGTACTGTGAAGGAAAGGCGAAAAAGAACCCCGGTGAGGGGAGGAAATAGAACCTGAAACCTTGTACGTACAAGCAGTGGAGCCTGAAAGGGTGACTGCGTACCTTTTGTATAATGGGTCAGCGACTTATATTTTGTAGCGAGGTTAACCGAATAGGGGAGCCGAAGGGAAACCGAGTCTTAACTGGGCGACTAGTTGCAAGGTATAGAGACCCTGAAACCCGCTGATCTCAGCCATGGGCAGGTTGAAGGTTGGGTAACACTAACTGGAGGACCGAACTGACTAATGTTGAAAAATTAGCGGATGACTTGTGGCTGGGGGTGAAAGGCCAATCAAACCGGGAGATAGCTGGTTCTCCCCTGAAATCTATTTAGGTAGAGCCTGAGTGGACACCTTTGGGGGTAGAGCACTGTTTCGCTAGAGGGTCCATCCCGGATTACCAACCCGATGCAAACTACGAATACCAAAGAGTGATACTCAGGAGACACACGGCGGGTGCTAACGTCCGTCGTGGAGAGGGAAACAACCCAGACCGCCAGCTAAGGTCCCAAAAGTCTATATTAAGTGGAAACGAAGTGGGAAGGCTTTAGACAGCTAGGATGTTGGCTTAGAAGCAGCCATCATTTAAAGAAAGCGTAATAGCTCACTAGTCGAGTCGGCCTGCGCGGAAGATGTAACGGGCTGAAATATAGCACCGAAGTTGCGGCATCAGACATAAGTCTGCTGGGTAGGGAGCGTTGTGTAAGCGGGATGAAGGTGAATCGAGAGGTTTGCTGGACGTATCACAAGTGCGAATGCTGACATAAGTAACGATAAAACGGGTGAAAAACCCGTCTCGCCGGAAGACCAAGGGTTCCTGTCCAGCGTTAATCGGGGCAGGGTGAGTCGGCCCCCAAGGCGAGGCTGAAGAGCGTAGTCGATGGGAAACAGGTTAATATTCCGTACTTGGATAAAACTGCGATGTGGGGACGGAGTAGGTTAGGGTTATCGCACTGTTGGATATGTGCGTTTAAGCTGGTAGGTGGGAAGTTTAGGCAAATCCGGACTTCCTTAACACTGAGAGATGATGACGAGGCTCTAGGAGCTGAAGTAACTGATACCACACTTCCAGGAAAAAGCCACTAAGCTTCAGGTTTATCTAAACTGTACTGAAAACCGACACAGGTGGTCAGGTAGAGAATACTCAGGCGCTTGAGAGAACTCGGGTGAAGGAACTAGGGCAAAAATAGCACCGTAACTTCGGGAGAAGGTGCGCTGGCGTAGATTGTAAGGGGCTAGCCCCTGAAGGTTGAACCGGTCGAAGATATCAGCTGGCTGCAACTGTTTATTAAAAACACAGCACTCTGCAAACACGAAAGTGGACGTATAGGGTGTGATGCCCGCCCGGTGCTGGAAGGTTAATTGATGGTGTAATCGAGAAAGAGAAGCTCCTGATCGAAGCTCCCAGTAAACGGCGGCCGTAACTATAACGGTCCTAAGGTAGCGGAAATTCCTTTGTCGGGTAAGTTCCGACCTGCACGAATGGCATAATGATGGCGAGGCTGTCTCCACCGAGACTCAGTGAAATTGAAATCGCCGTGAAGATGCGGTGTACCCGCGGCTAGACGGAAAGACCCCATGAACCTTTACTATAGCTTGACACTGAACATTGAATTTTGATGTGGTAGGGATAGGTGGGAGACTTGAAGTAGTCACGCCAGTGATTATGGAGTCGACCTTGAAATACCACCCTTTAACGTTTGATGTTCTAACGAAGATTGCGGAACGCGGTCTCGGACAGTGTCTGGTGGGTAGTTTGACTGGAGCGGTCTCCTCCCAAAGAGTAACGGAGGAGCACGAAGGTTTGCTAATCACGGTCGGACATCGTGAGGTTAGTGCAATGGTATAAGCAAGCTTAACCGCGAGACAGACAAGTCGAGCAGGTACGAAAAAGTAGGTCATAGTGATCCGGTGGTTCTGAATGGAAGGGCCATCGCTCAACGGATAAAAAGGTACCTGGGGATAATAGGCTGATACCGCCCTAAGAGTTCATATCGACGGCGGTGTTTGGCACCTCGATGTCGGCTCATCGCATCCCTGGGGCTGAAGTAGGTCCCAAAGGGTATGGCTGTTCGCCATTTAAAAGTGGTACGCGAGGCTGGGTTTTAGATCGTCGAGACAGTTCGGTCCCTATTCGCCGTGGGCGTTGGAGAATGGTTGGGGCTGCTCCTAGTACGAGAGGACCGGAGTGGACGCACCACTGGTGTTCCGGGTTGTGTCGCCAGACGCATTGCCGGGTAGCTAAGTGCGGAAGAGATAAGTGCTGAAAGCATCTAAGCACGAAACTTGCCAAGAGATGAGTTCTCCCAGATTATAAAGTCTGTAAGGGTTGTTTTAAGACTAAGACGTAGATGTGCAGGGTGTGTAAGTGATGTGAGTCATTGAGCTAACCTGTACTAACTGCCCGAGAGGCTTAACCATACAACGCCTCAAGTGTTTTTGGGAAACAGAGTGAAAGAAAAAGAAATTAACTAAACGTTCAGCTTGAGACAATGTGAAGAACATAGATAGAAGTTAGAATAAAACGTTATCAAAGAATTATCCTGGCGGCGATGGTGCGGTGGAACCACCTGACACCATACCGAACTCAGAAGTGAAACGCTGTAATGCTGATGGTGAGTGGGGCATCCCATGTGAGAGTAGGGGCACCGCCAGGTTACTAAATACATATCTAAATTAAATGAAACAAAGAACCCCCAGTTGAATAACTGGGGTTTTGTTGGAATTTACTCATTATTTAATCAAATAAAAGTCTGATTTTAGTTTTAATAAAACAACTATCTTCATATACGATTTTTATAAGTTTGTTAAACTAACAAAAATTTATGTTTTTCTAATTTAATGAATTATCAAGATCGCATTTCTAATATTTTCTCTGTTAATGGCGAATTAAGTCAGAGTATCAAAGGTTTTAGACCTCGAACTGAGCAGATTGAAATGGCGCATGCTGTTGGCAGAGTCAATTCAAAAATAAATCTTCCCTTGTTATTGAAGCTGGAACGGGTACAGGAAAGACCTTTGCATATCTGGCTCCTGCTCTAGTATTTGGTAAAAACAATTATTTCTACAGGATCTAAAAATCTTCAAGATCAGCTTTTTAATCGAGATCTTCCTGCTATTAAAAAGCCCTTAATTTCACGGGAAAAATTGCTTTGCTAAAAGGTCGGGCAAACTATCTTTGTTTAGAGCGTTTAGATCAAGTGATTGCTCAAGGTGCTTGGAGATAAGTCTGTTTTAGCCGAATTAAGTAAAGTACGTACATGGAATAATAGTACTAAAACAGGCGATTTTCACAGAATGTATTGAGCTTGCAGAAGATAGCCCTATTATTCCACAACTGACTAGTACAGCGGAAAGTTGTTTTAGGTACTGATTGCCCTAATTATTCAGAATGTTATGTAGCAAGTGCGCGTAAAAAGCATTAAATGCTGATTTGGTTGTAGTTAATCATCACTTATTTTTTGCTGATATGGCTGTAAAAGAAAGTGGTTTTGGCGAACTTATTCCAAATGCAGAAGTGATTATTTTTGACGAAGCTCACCAGTTACCAGATATTGCCAGTCAATATTTTTGGTCAATCTTTAACATCACGCCAGCTTTTTGATTTGTGTAAGGATATTAATATTGTCTATCGCACAGAACTCAAGGATATGCAACAGCTTGGTACAACATCTGATACCTTACTGAAGGTTGTACAAGATTTTCGTTTATTACTGGGTAATGGGAGTAATGTTAGAGGAAATTGGCGTGAGCTTTACACGCAAAGTGCGGTGAAAAAATCCTTTTGAATTATTACAGGAGAAAATAGATTTTTTAGCTGAGGTAATTAAATTAGCGCTTGGTCGTTCCCAAACTTTTAGATAGTATTTTGAGCGTGTTGAATCCATTAGAATTCAGTTTAAGCGTTTATCAGAAACAAATATTGTGGGTTATTGTTATTGGTATGAAGGAAATGGTCGCCAGTTTGGTTTACATATTACGCCATTGACAGTAGCCGATAAATTTGGTGCTCAACTCGAAGCTAAAGAAGCGGCTTGGATATTCACATCTGCGACATTAGAAGTAAGTGGAACCTTTAATCATTTCTGCCAACGTTTAGGCATTGAAGATGCTACACAAAAAATTTTACTGAGTCCCTTTAATTATTCTGAACAATCTTTGACTTTGTGTGCCTCGATATTTGCCGAATACAAATCAGACGAATACATTAAGCTCACTAGGAGAAATGTTATTGCCTGTGATCGAAGCAAATATAGGGGCGTTGTTTTGTTCTGTGTACTCTTATTCAATGATGCGTGGTTTAGCAGAATACTTCCGTGAAAAAGTAACCTTTCTATTTTATTACAAGGAAACCTCAAAAAGGAAAATTACCTGAGCAATTTGATAAAAAGAAACTCATAGCGTTTTTGGTGGCTACCTCTAGCTTTTTGGGAAGGTGTAGATGCGCGGTGATGCACTTTCTTTAGTCATTATTGATAAGCTTCCTTTACTGCGCCAGATGAGCCTTTTGTTGAAAAGCCCGTATTGAGGGATTGCCGTTTACAAGGTAGGCGATCCATTCAATGACATTCAAATTCCTGAAGCGGTGATTACGTTGAAACAAGGCGTAGGACGTTTAATTCGCGATGTTACAGATCGTGGCGTTGTGATTATTTGTGATAATCGATTAGTAATGCGCAATTATGGTGAAACATTTTTGAAAAGTTTACCTAACTCAAGTCGTACCCGTGATCCTCAACAAAGTGATACAATTCTTACAAAAATAAATAAACGAGAATAATAATGCAAAATTTAACTTTATTGGCGCTAGATACTTCAACTGAAGCTTGTTCTGTCGCTTTATTGTATCGTGGTGAGAAAACACATATTAATGAACTTGCTCAACGCACTCATACCAAACGAATTTTACCCATGATTGATGAAATTTTGGCAAATTCTGGTTTACGTTTAAATCAGGTTGATGCCCTTGCCTTCGGACGTGGTCCGGGTAGTTTTTACTGGCGTTCGTGTTGGTGCTGGAATTGCACAAGGTTTGGCGTTTGGGTGCTGATTTTCCTGTCATTCCTATTTCAAATTTAACCGCAATGGCACAGGCGGCATTTGAATTACATCAAGCAGAAAAATGTCGTTGCAGCGATTGATGCGAGAATGAATGAAGTTTATTTTTCTCAATTAGTGAGAGAAAAAGTGCGGTCTGATGTCGGGGAATTTTTCAATGGCGAGAAATCATAACTGAACAAGTCTGTTCCCCAGAACAAGCGATTAATCAGCTTCAGAGATCATAATGCATTTAGAGTCGGGACTGGTTGGGCAGCGTATTCTCAATTTACTGAAAAAAATCTAACAAGCTCAGACATAACGTTGCCTAATGCATTATATATGTTGGAACTTGCGCGAGTAGAATACTTGCAAAAACGTACAATTTCAGCTTTAGAAATTGAACCGATTTATTTGCGAAACGAGGTTACTTGGAAAAATTACCAGGGACGTGAATAAGTTTAAATAACTGGAGGATAGAAAATGAAAGGAAAAATTACCTTATTTTTTTACCGCACTTTGCTTGGGATTGACTGGCTGTATGGCACCACCGAAAGGGTTAGAAGAAGAGCGATTCTCTATTAATTCCTATCGCGAGATTTCCCTCAAGATTTAACCTGTCATTGTAAAAACTGTTCGATTGGGAGGGAAAAATCGTTCAGGCGACTGTTTTACCAAATCGAACAAAAATTGAAGTGTTAAGTTTACCGGTATCATCAATTTCAGGTAAAACCATTTCGTTGAATTTCAATCAGATGGCTCGATTCATCGTGTATTTCAATGGTTTTGTTGACCCTGAAAAATTTAAAAAGAACGTTATATTACTGTAGGTGGTCAATTAGCTGGAACAGAGAAAAGGCAAGATCGAACAAGCTGATTATACTTATCCTGTTATTCAACCGGATAAATACTCGTATTTGGACACTCAGTACCACCTATGATTATCCAACAGATGATTGGGATGAAGATGATGATTGGGGATTTTTAGATGGAGACATCGCCCTTGGTATGTTCAGCCTGAAATTCGCTATTATTTGAATTAAATGATAAAATCTTAAAGATTTTCCAACAAATTAGGATAAAAAATGGAAAAAATTTGGTTTCAAAATTATCCAGAAGGTTCTGAAAAATTTCTGGATACTTCAAAATATGAATCTATTTTAGGATATGTTCGACAAAGCTGTGCGCGAACATCCAGATCGCCCCGCTTACATTAATATGGGGCAAGTACTTACTTTTCGTAAATTAGAAGAGCGCAGTCGTGCATTTGCCGCGTATTTGCAAAATGAATTTAAACTTCAGCGTGGAGATCGCGTGGCATTAATGATGCCAAATTTATTGCAATATCCCATCGCACTTTTTGGTATTTTACGGGCTGGCTTAATTGCAGTAAATGTCAATCCTCTTTACACACCGAGAGAATTAGAGCACCAGTTGCAAGATAGTGGTGCGGTAGCGATTGTCGTGGTATCAAATTTTGCTTCTACCTTGGAAAAAGTCGTTTTCAATACCAATGTCAAACACGTTATTCTTACCCGAATGGGCGATCAACTTTCATTTTGGTAAACGTACTTTAGTCAATTTTGTTGTGAAAATATGTGAAAAAACTGGTACCGAAATATAAATTACCGCACGCAGTGACGTTCCGAGAAGTATTGAGTATTGGTAAATATCGTCAATATGTTCGTCCAGAAATGGAACGCGAAGATTTAGCCTTTTACAATATACCGGCGGTACAACTGGCGTGGCGAAAGGAGCGATGCTAACGCACGGAAATATTATAACCAATGTATTCCAAGCAAAATGGATTGCTGAGCCATTTATCGGTGATCATTCTCGCACTCGCTCAGCTATTTTAGCCTTGCCTCTTTATCACGTATTTGCCTTAACGGTGAACTGCTTATTATTTTTAGAGTTAGGTGTAACGGCAATCCTAATCACCAACTGAGAGATATTGAGGGATTTGTGAAAAGAGTTGAAAAATATCGTTTTGAGGCGATCACGGGTGTAAACACTTTATTTAATGCCTTGTTAAATCAATGAAAATTTCAAAGAAGTTGATTTTTTTCAGCTTTAAAAACTTTCTGTTGGTGGGGATGGCTATTCAACAGTCTGTAGCAACTCGTTGGCATGAATTGACGGGCTGTAACATCATTGAAGGTTATGGAATGACGGAATGTTCGCCATTAATCGCAGCTTGTCCGATTAATGTTGTGGAAACATAATGGCACCATTGGTGCCAGTGCCAAATACTGATATAAAAATCATTAAAGATGATGGTTCAGATGCAAAAATTGAGCGAACCCTGGTGAATTATGGGTGAAAGGTGACCAAGTAATGCGGGGTTATTGGCAACGACCAGAAGCAACTAGCGAAGTTTTAAAAGATGGTTGGATGGCAACTGGCGATATTGTCATTATGGATGAATCATATAGCTTACGCATTGTGGATCGTAAAAAGATATGATTTTTGGTTTCGGCTTTAATGTCTATCCAAATGAAATTGAAGATGTCGTTATGCTGAATTACAAAGTTGCAGAGGCTGTGGCAATTGGTGTTCCTCATGAAGTTTCTGGTGAAACTATTAAAGTATTTGTGGTGAAAAGGATGATAGTTTAACTCGCGATGAACTTCGAAACCATTGTCGTCAATATCTCACAGGATACAAAGTGTCAAAAGAAATTGAGTTTCGAGACGAACTGCCAAAAACTAATGTAGGTAAGATTTTACGTCGGGTTTTACGCGATGAAGAGATTGCAAAACGTTCAAAAACATTAATGTCAAAAATGGGATAGCAATATCCCATTTTTGTTCTTTTTAAATAAAAAAATCACTATGATAAAAAGAATGTCAAAATCCACCGCACTTTTACGGTTATTACGGATAATACTCGCTATTGGAAATTTGCAATTTGGCTCAGCAGCAAAAGTGCGGTTGCCCTAGATACAGAATTTATGCGTGTTTCCACTTATTTTCCTAAGTTGGGATTAATCCAACTTTATGATGGCGAGCGCGTCTCTTTTAATTGATCCTTTTAGCAATTACGGATTTTTCGCCTTTTGTTGCATTGTTATCCAATCTCTAAGGTATTAAAAAAATCTTACATTCTTGCAGTGAAGATTTATTAGTTTTTCTTACAAGAATTTGATCAGCTTCCACGCCCAATGATTGATACGCAAATTATGGCGCGCTTTCTTGGACTTGGCGCATCAGCAGGATTGGCAAAATTAGCACAACAATACTTAAATGTAGAAATTGATAAAGGCGCAACACGGACGAATTGGATCAAACGCCCACTTTCTGATATTCAACTTCAATATGCGGCAGGGGATGTTTGGTATTTGTTGCCGCTTTATCATATTCTTGAAAAAGAGTTAGCGAAAAACACCTTGGGAACAAGCTGTAAGAGATGATTGCGAACTTGCTCTTGCTAAAACACATAAATTACAAGAACGAGATTCAGAAAAAGCTTATTTAGATATTCCAAATGCTTGGAAATTAAATCCATTAGAATTGTCTCGTTTAAGAATTTTGGCGCAGTGGCGACAAAATGTCGGAATAGAGCGTGATTTAGCGCTTTCTTATATTGTGAAATCAGATAATCTTTGGAAAAGTGGCAAAGAATAATCCACGTAATACATCTGAAATGTTGGAAATGGGATTAACTGAAAATGAAGTACGTGTACGAGGTAAAAAGATTTTTGCAATTACTTGCTCAAGCAAGACGTATTTCGTCTAATGACTATCCAAAACCTATTGAACGTATTTCTGAAGATCCTCGTTATAAAAACAATTCGATTGTTACAAGAAAAAGTGAATAGCTTAACACCAGAAGGTTTAACTCCTGAAATCGTTGCAAAGTAAACGCACTTTGGAAGAATTGATTAAATGGGTTTGGAAATATGATTGTTCTCAAGATAAACTACCAGAATTGCTGATTGGATGGCGTAAAACCCTATTGGTGAAAAGTTAGTTGATGTACTTAGTAAATATAAAAAGCGTTGAGCAAATAGCTCAACGCTTTTAGTTTTACTCGTAGAGTTTTTCACTTGTTCAGGTGTCATCACTCGTTGGTATTTACTAAATTCTTTTGCCATATAGTAAGCACCAAAATTTGTTAAGTGATCTTGATCAGCATACAAATATTTTCCTTCTGCCATAACGCTATCTTTGGGTAAATACTGTTGAGCATCTACCCAATAAACATTAGGTATATCTTTGACTAAATCGTGAATGATTTTGTTACTAGCATCAATATCGCCCATACGATGAATTGAGTCAAATATTTTTCAAGTCCATAATTTTCTAATAAATATCCACGCAGTGGAGAACGGCTTACTGAATCTATTATTAGCAAAAAAACATATACTGGTTTTTGCATAGCTAATTGTTTCACTGTATTTTTAAAACGCACTTTAAAGTCTGGTTCAATGAAAGTTTCGGGTCTAAAGCGAGGTACTGGTTGTCCGCCCATTTTCAAGTCATAAAATGCTGAAATAAATATCGCTTTATATTGAGAATCTTTCTGCCACACAGATTGACAATTAGGATCTAATTGGTATTTATCATTCACAATAAAGCTACATTCAAATTTATCTTTTGAAAAATATCTGCTTTCCATCCTTCTTTATTCCCCTACATAATTTAGAAAAGCTTCTAAATGTGCAGAATGAGAATCACCTAGAATGATAACCTTAGCAGGATAATGATTTTTCATTAGAAACAGGAATTGCTTGTTCAATGTATTCTTTTTCAGCTCGTATTGTTTGTCTTTTATAAAGATTAAATCCTAATAGTAAAAGAGAAGGAATAAAATAAATATAAAAGAAAAACTTTTGTTTAAAGTTTTAGTTTCGATTTTCTAATTGGCTGTCTGATTAAATAATAACTTAGAACTGAAAAGATTATTGTTAATACTGTTACTATAGCAATAGATTGATTATTAATTTGTTTTTCACCCGTTATATAATAAGCTAGTGCAATAAAAATCCAATGGTATAAATAGAGTGAATAAGAAATTTTTCCAATAAACACTATAGCTTGATTAGATAAACATAATTTAATGATATTATTTTGAGATGTGGTATGAATAATTAATGCTGTAAAAATACAAGGGAGAATTAAAGTTACACCCGGAATAAATGCAATATCATTATTCATTAAAAAATAAGCAGGAAAAATAATAGTAATGTACTTAATATTGCAATAACATTGGTTGCTTGGTTGCTTGGTTGCTTGGTTGCTTGGTTGTTGCTGCTTGGTTGCTTGCTGCTTGGTTGCTTGGTTGCTGAAAGATTATGATAAATTGCTAACAGAGATCCTACAAGTAATTCAGGAAATCTTAGGTTAGAAAAGATAATAAATATTAGGCTGATGCAATACTTCTTTTGTAAAAAATTAGCTGGAATAAAAGAGGTAGCAAGTAAAAATAAAAAACAAAATTAGCGTTATAATAAATAATACTTTAATTTCTCTAAACTTTTTATAAGCTAAAAATAGGATAAGTGGAAAGATAAGATAGTATTGTTCTTCTACAGCTAATGACCAAATGTGCAATGCAGGATTTTTCATTCGCACTTAAATCAAAAATAACCTTGTGTTAATCCTAGATATAAATTAGATAGGAATGCAATAGCTAATTCAATCGTTTTTCTTAATTTATTGAAATCATTATAAATAAAGATAGCAGACGCAATGAAAGATACTAATGCCATTACTGTAATAAAAGCAGGATAAATTCGTTTTAATTCGTCGAGTATAAAAATTGTTTAAACGAAAAGAATTCTGTTGAATTTCTGTGACAATAATACCGGTAATCAGAAACCCAGAACAACAAAGAAAATATCTACCCCAAGAAAACCGCCTGGTAACCAGTTTTCATTAAGATGATAAATAATGACAGAAATAACCGCAATCGCTCGTAACCCATCAATTTCTGGGTGATATTTAATAGATGACATAATATTCCTTTAATAAAATATAAACCGCACCTTGATTTATGCACTAAAAAGTGCGGTTATTTTTTGTGTGTTTTTATACGTTGAATCGAAATGCATTACATCGCCATCTTGTACGATGTAATCTTTTGCCTTCTAAACGCCATTTACCCGCTTCTTTTGCACCGTTTTTCACCGTTGAATTGGATAAAGTCTTCATAAGCGATAACTTCTGCTCGGATAAAAGCCTTTCTCAAAGTCGGTGTGGATTACAGCTGCTGCTTTTGGTGCGGTTGCGCCGACTGAAACTGTCCAAGCTCGTACTTCTTTTACGCCAGCAGTGAAATAAGTTTGAAGATTTAAAAGTGCGTAACCCGCACGAATTACGCGGTTCAATCCGGTTCTTCAATGCCTAAATCTTGTAAAAACTCGACTTTTTCTTCATCATCAAGTTCTGCAATTTCAGCTTCAATTGCAGCACATACAGGGACAACAACTGCCCCTTCTTTTTGCAGCAATTTCACGAACGCAATCTAAGTATGGATTATTTTCAAAAGCCATCTTCATTTACGTTTGCGATATACATTGTTGGTTTTAAAGTTAGAGTTGTAACTCTTGATTGCTTGCAATTCTTCTTTATCTAACCCAACAGAGCGAATCATCCCCGCATTTTTCAAGTACAGGAAGAATTTTTCCATAACGGAAAGTTCAAATTTAGCCTCTTTGTCGCCACCTTTTGGCACGTTTTTGCAAACGTTGGATCGCGCGTTCGCAGCTGTCTAAGTCTGCTAAGGCTAATTCGGTATTGATGGTATCAATGTCATCTTGTGGGTCAATTTTTCCCAGCAACGTGCACGATATCGTCATTTTCAAAGCAACGAACGACGTGGCCGATCGCATCGGCTCACGAATATTAGCGAGGAATTTGTTACCTAAGCCTTCACCTTTACTTGCTCCCGCAACTAAGCCTGCGATGTCCACAAATTCCATCGTGGTTGGTAATACGCGTTCAGGTTTAACGATTTCGCCAATGCATCTAAAACGCGGATCTGGCATTGGCACGACACCCTGTATTGGGTTCGATAGTACAGAATGGATGGTTTGCGGCTTCAATACCAGCTTTAGTGAGCGCGTTAAAAAAAGAGTAGATTTGCCGACATTTGGCAATCCCACAATACCACATTTGAATCCCATAATTTTTCCTTATTTTGAGTAAAACGGTTGTAAAACTAACCGCACTTTTTAAATTTTTAAAACTGTTTAAACGGTTGGTCACTTTGACCATCCCATCTTTGAAAATCATTTCTACACAATCAGTTGCTTCATCTAGCACTTTTTCAAGTGCATCACGATCTGCTGGTGATGGTTTATTTAAAACATAACCCGCCACTAAATCACGATGACCTGGATGCCCAATGCCAATACGTAAACGATAGAAATTATTGTTATTGCTCTAATTGAGCCACAATATCTTTTAAGCCGTTATGCCCACCATGTCCACCGCCTTGTTTGAGTTTCGCTGTGCCGGGTGGTAAATCCAATTCATCATGAATCACTAAAATTTCTTCAGGTTTAATACGGTAAAAACTTACCAATGCCCCAACCGCTTTACCGCTTAAATTCATAAAAGTTGTCGGCACTAAAAAGGCGAACTTCTTTTCCATTCACTAAAGTGCGGGCTGTTTTTTTCCGAAGAATTTACTTTCTGGATTTAGCGAAATGTTAAAACGACGTGCTAAGCGTTCAATAAGCCATTCGCCCGCATTGTGGCGTGTATCGGCATATTTATCGCCAGGATTGCCTAAACCAACAATGAGTTTTATTTCTGACATTTTTATTTGATGATGTAAAAAAATAGTGGCGTATTGTAGCGAAAAAGCCTTTAAATTCTCAATCTATAACGCTAAAACAAGCGGGCTATAATTGAGTGACTTTATTGCTCGTGATTTATCATTAAAAAGTCACCGCACTTTTCCGTTATAATGGTTAAAATTTTTAACAAAGAAGTAAAATGAATCAGATTAACATTGAAATCGCTTATGCTTTGCCGGAGCGTTATTATTTTGAAATCTTTTTCAAGTTGATGAAGGAATCACCGTGCAAACTGGCGATTACGCAATCAGGGATTTTAAGCCAATTTCAGAGATTGATTTGAGCACCAATAAAAATTGGGATTTTCAGTCGTCCAATAAAATTGGCTGATGTATTAAAAAGAGGGCGATCGTATTGAAATTTATCGTCCATTACTTGCTGATCCGAAAGAAATTCGTCGTAAACGTGCAGCAGAGCAAGCTGCAGCCAAAGACAAAGAAAAAGGAGCTTAAAAATGACCGCACTTTCATCTGTTGATTTTTGTTTACCTGAACATATCACACCAGAAATTTTTCTACGCGATTATTGGCAGAAAAAGCCACTTGTGATTCGTAACGGTTTGCCTGAAATTGTTGGGCAGTTTGAGCCACAAGATATTATTGAGCTTGCACAAAATGAAGATGTTACTGCTCGTTTAGTGAAGACATTTTCTGATGATGATTGGAAAGTTTTTAGCCCTTTAAGCGAGAAGGATTTTCAAAAATTACCAGAAAAATGGTCGGTATTAGTTCAAAATTTGGAGCAATGGTCGCCTGAATTAGGACAACTTTGGAACAAATTTGGCTTTATTCCTCAGTGGCAACGTGACGACATTATGGTGTCTTACGCGCCGAAAGGTGGCTCTGTTGGTAAACATTATGATGAGTATGATGTATTCCTGGTGCAAGGATATGGTCATCGTCGTTGGCAATTAGGTAAATGGTGTGATTCAAGTACCGAATTTAAACCAAATCAACCGATCCGAATTTTTGATGATATGGGTGAATTGGTGATTGATGAAGTGATGAATCCGGGCGATATTCTCTATATTCCGGCCCGTATGGCGCATTATGGTGTGGCTGAAGATGATTGTTTAACCTTTTTCTTTTTGGCTTACGTTATCCAAATTTAAGTAATTTGATTGATGGAATAAGCAAAGGTTTTTGTCATCAAGATCCTGATTTGAATTTTAGCTGAATTTGATTTGCTGCCATGTTTAAGCCAGTCTGAACAACGTACAGGTAAACTTGCGGATGAAAATATTCAAGCGATGAAACAGCTTTTATTGGATAAATTGGCTCATTCAGAAGCTTTTGATGCATTGTTTAAGCAAGCCGTAGCAAGTGCGGTGAGTTCTCGTCGTTACGAGTTATTAGTCTCGATGAAATGTGTGATCCTGATGAAGTGCGCTCAATTTTAGAAGAGGATGGGGCATTCTTTTCGCAAGACAGCAATTGTAAATTGCTTTTATACCGAAAATCCGTTGCGTATTTATGCTAATGGCGAATGGTTAGATGAACTTAATGTAATTGAAACCGAAGTGTTGAAACGCTTATCTGATGGTGAAAGTTTGGATTGGGCATTTCTATCTAATTTAGTGAATGAAACCGAAGATCCTGAAACTTCAATGGATTTGTTGTTGATTCAATTTGTAACTGGGTCGATGATGGTTGGACATTAATTGAATAACATGTCAGACAATATTTATTCCGTCTTTCAACTGAATTCGGCTGCGCGCCAGATGCTTGAGGGCAATTTTTCCCAAATTTGGCTAACGGGTGAAATTTCCAATTTTACGCAACCCGTGTCTGGGCATTGGTATTTAACGCTGAAAGATGAAAATGCACAGGTGCGTTGTGCGATGTTTCGCATGAAAAATTTGCGTGTAGCTTTTCGTCCGCAAAATGGGATGCAAGTGCTTGTGCGTGCCAATGTGAGTTTATATGAGCCTCGTGGTGATTATCAGCTTATTATTGATTCCATGCACCCAGCTGGTGAAGGGCTGTTACAACAGCAATTTGAAGCATTAAAAATGAAGTTGGCTGCGGAAGGATTGTTTGCTCAAAATCTTAAGAAAAATCTACCGCACTTTAGTAAAGCGGTTGGGATTATTACTTCTTCTACAGGTGCGGCATTGCAAGATATTTTGCACATTTTGGCACGTCGCGATCCAAGTTTAAAAGTTGTTATTTATCCCACTGCGGTTCAGGGCAAAAGAGGCGACCGCAGAAATTGTGCAATGATTGAACTTGCCAATGCACGACAAGAGGTGGATGTATTAATTGTGGGACGTGGTGGAGGTTCATTAGAAGATCTTTGGTGTTTTAATGAAGAAGAAGTGGCGCGAGCGATTTTTCGTTCAACCTACCCATTATCAGTGCGGTAGGTCATGAAACAGATGTGACGATTGCCGATTTTGTTGCAGATCTTCGTGCGCCGACCCCTTCTGCTGCGGCTGAGTTAGTTAGTCGTAATCAAGATGAATTATTGCAACAACTTCGCCATCAACAGCAACGTTTAGATATGGCATTTGATCGTTTATTTACGAGAAAAAGCCAGCGTTTGAAACAGCTAACCTTACGATTGCAAAATCAACATCCACAGAATCAGTTACGAGCTCAACAAGCGAAAAATGAACAGCTTACGCATCGCTTGCAACTTGCTATATTGCGTCAGTTTGAAAATACACAACAAAAAAATTTACCGCACTTTCTTCTCGTTTGAAAACAAAAAATCCATTGCCATATCGAGTGCAACGTCATCAACAACGCTTAGAGCAGTTACAAGTGCGGTTAAATTTTCTGTAAATCGCCAAGTGATGGAGCGTCAAAATAAACTGGCAACGTTATGCGGAAAAACTGATGGCTTAAGCTCGTTGAAGGTATTGGCAAGAGGTTATTCCATTGCAGAGAACCCGCAAGGTAAAGCCATTGTTAGCGTGAAAGATGTAAAGCAAGGGACTTTCATTACAACTCAAGTGGCTGATGGAAAAATTGTGAGTAAAGTTTTGTAGGATGCTTATTTTGTAAAATGGAGTGAAATACTGTTTCACTTACTTCTAAAAAGAATGCTGTGATTGTTGAATAAATAATCATGGCATTTTATTTTTGTGACTCACTTCAAACTTTCAACAAAAAGTGGAAACCTTCTATGTAGTCTTTTAAGCGTATGATTTTGCGCGCAGTTTTGGAGAAAAAGATGTCAGGAATTCAATACTTTAGCCAACAAGATATAGAAATATTGGGTGAACAAACTTTGTATGAAGGTTTTTCACACTCAAACGAATTCAATTTAAACATAAGCTTTTTGCTGGTGGTGAAAGCAGTGGTAACGCGTGAATTACTTATTAAAGGCGCAGCCTCTGCTGTTATCGCTTATGATCCAAAAGAAGATTCGGTGATTTTAGTTGAACAAGTTCGTATTGGCGCGGCTTATCATCCTGAATCTCATCGTTCGCCTTGGTTACTCGAATTAATTGCGGGGATGGTGGAAAAAGGTGAAAAAGCCAGAAGAGGTTGCTTTTACGTGAGAGTGAAGAAGAAGCTGGGATTCAAGTAAAAATTTAACTCATTGCTTAAGTGTGTGGGATAGCCCAGGTGGAACAGTGGAGCGAATTCATTTATTTGCAGGTGAGGTTGATAGTTCACAAGCAAAAGGTATTCACGGTTTGGCTGAAGAAAATGAAGACATTCGAGTACACGTAGTCAAACGTGAACAGGCGTATCAATGGATATGCGAGGGAAAAATTGATAATGGCATTGCAGTGATCGGGCTGCAGTGGCTTCAATTAAATTATGCTCAGTTACAAACAAAGTTGGAAATGTAGTTAGGGGCATTAATGAAAAATACGTTTGTTTATCAGGCGGAAAAAGCCTGTTATTAAGTTATTACAAATTACGGATCCCCATTTATTTAAAGATGAAAGCGCAGAATTATTGGGGGTAAATACACAAGCAAGTTTTGCTCAAGTATTAAAGGAAATTCAGCAAGAAAAATCATGAGTTTGATGTGATTCTTGCAACAGGTGATCTTGTGCAGGATAGTAGTGATGAAGGTTACACTCGTTTTGTAGAAATGATGAAGCCTTTCAATAAACCCGTATTTTTGGATTCCGGGAAATCACGATTTTCAGCCTAAAATGGCAGAATTTTTAAATCAGCCACCAATGAACGCGGCAAAACATCTTCTACTAGGCGAACATTGGCAAGCTTTTATTGTTGGATAGCCAAGTTTATGGTGTACCGCACGGACAACTAAGCCAGCATCAACTCGATTTATTAAAAGAAACCTTAGAAAAAAATCCTGAACGTTATACGTTGGTTGTATTACACCATCATTTATTACCAACTAATTCTGCATGGCTTGATCAACATAACCTTCTAATTCTCACAGAATTGGCAGAAGTGCTTGCGCCTTTTACTAATGTGAAGGCTATTTTATATGGGCATATTCATCAAGAAGTAAACAGTGAATGGAATGGTTATCAAGTGATGGCAACGCCAGCGACTTGTATTCAATTTAAACCTGATTGCCAGTATTTTTCTCTTGATACGTTACAGCCCGGTTGGCGTGAAATTGAGCTACATTCAGATGGTTCAATTCGTACGGAAGTAAAGCGCATTCAGCAAGCGGAATTTTTGCCGAATATGCAAGAAGAAGGGTATTAATCAAACTAAAGTGCGGTGAAAATTCACCGCACTTTTTTCCAGTTAGAAATGGTACGCATCAGTAAATGTGTACCATTTTTTTATGATTTTATTATGCAATCACAACTTGTTCTGCATCATCTTCAGCGTGTTCAATATGCCCGATTAACCATGCATTCTCACCCTGCTTGTTTTAAGATCGCTAATGCGGTGTCGACTTGCTCCTGAGGAAGTGCAATTACCATGCCCACACCACAATTGAAGGTTCGGTACATTTCATAGGTGTCGATATTGCCTTTTTCTTGTAACCAATTAAACACGGAAGGCCATTTCCAGCTTTTTTCATCAATTACTGCCTTGGTGTTTTTAGGCAGTACGCGCGGAATGTTTTCCCAGAAACCGCCGCCTGTTAAATGCGCAATCGCATGCACATCGGCTTGTTTAATAAGAGCTAACACGGATTTAACATAGATTTTTGTTGGTGCAGTACATGTTCGCTTAATGGTTTATTATCAAAGTAGTTCTGTTGCAGGATTAACGCCCGCGACATCAATCACTTTACGAACTAAAGAATAACCGTTTGAATGTGGGCCACTGGAACCCAACGCAATTAACGCATCGCCATTTTTACACGGCTACCATCAATAATTTCAGATTTCTACAACGCCTACACAGAATCCGGCTAAATCATAATCGCCAACATGATACATGCCTGGCATTTCTGCTGTTTCGCCACCCACTAATGCACAATCCCGATTGCACACAACCATCAGCAATTCCTTTTACAACGTCCGCAGCCACATCAACATCTAGTTTTCCTGTGGCATAATAATCTAAGAAAAACAGTGGTTCAGCGCCTTGCACGACTAAATCATTGACACACTATAGCGACCAAATCAATGCCAATGGTGTCGTGTTTTTAAATCAATGGCTAAGCGTAATTTCGTGCCAACTCCATCGGTACCTGATACTAAAATTGGTTCTTTATATTTGCTTGGTATCGCACATAAGGCGCCAAATCCACCTAATCCCCCTGATCACTTCTGCACGAGTGGTACGTTTCACTTCAGGTTTAATTCGTTCAACCAAGGCATTGCCAGCATTAATGTCAACCCGGCATCTTTATAGCTGAATGATTGTTTGCTCACAGTGTTTTTCCTATATCGATAAGTATTGAAAAAAATAAATTGTGATTTATTTTAACAGTTTAAGCAAACGTTTGCGATTTAAATTTTTGAGATAAAAGACCGCATTTTAGAAAAAGTGCGGTCGAGTTTGACATTGTTTTTAACGATTCGCGAGTTCAAAAATCATCGCTTCTGCTTGGCAACTAAAAGTGAAAGAGGCATTTAATTGAACGCCGTTTTTCAACTGCCACGATTTCGCTTTTAATTTCGCAAGGATCGCTTTCTGTATCGCGCCTTTCTTCGTTAATCGTTCAAGCGCAGCATTGGCATCAACTTCAGTGCTATAAAATTGATGTACTTCTACGCTACAGTCAGAGCCATCAATAATCGTGCCTACATCAACACAGCTACAAGTTAAGGATTCTTCTGCTTTGCATTTTACTGTCATTTTCTTTTCCTTATATGAATATTTTTAGCATTTTATCATTTTTCTTTTTCTCCATAAATGACAAAAATTGAACAAAAATAGCCCATTAAATGCAAGAAGTTCCCGCTAACTGGTCGGAACTCTAATAAAAACAAGTAAATGATTTGCACTCAATAGATTCGGGTTTTAGAATCGCCCAGATTTTTATTTATAACAAAGGTTTTCAAATGAAAAATTTAATCAATCTGTATAGCAACAGCGATGTTATTAGCAGCTAGTGGAGCAAATGCTGCAGCATTCCAATTGGCAGAAGTATCGACTTCTGGTCTTGCGTATGGCTTATGCGGGTAATGCAGCAGTAGCAGATAATGCATCTGTAGTGGCTACCAACCCTGCGTTAATGACTGAGTTTAAAAAGCAGAGTTTTCTGTTGGTGGTATTTTAGTTGATGCAGATGTTGATGTTGCTGGAACTATTGGTGGCGTACCTGCTAATCATAAAAATGTGATTCCAAATGCAATCGTTCCAAACATGTATGCTGTTGTTCCTGTCAGCAGAGCGTTTCGCATTAGGTGGTGGATTAAACGTAAATTATGGTTTTGAAATCTGAGTATGGCAATCAATATGTTGCTGGTGTTTATGGCGGTAGAACCGAATTGACAGCATTAAACTTTTAATTTAAGTGGGGCATATGATCTTGGTTATGGATTTAGTGCAGGTTTTTGGTTTAAATGCGATTTACTCAGATGCAGAGGTTGAACGTCATCTAGGCATCGGTGGCAAAAGCGCTTGAACCTAGATTAAGGGGCTCAGGCTCAAGTTATTCAAGGAAATAATCCCCCATCCTGTTCCTAATGCGGTTAAGTTAAACGCTGTTGCGGATCAATTAGCAAATATGCCGGCGAATACATCTGTATCAAAAATTAAAGGTGATAAATGGAGTCTTGGTTGGAATGCAGGGGATAACTTATAAGTTAAATGAAAACCATCGCTGGGGCTTTAGCATATCACTCTGCTGTAAATGTTAAATTTAAAGGTGAATATTCAAATCAGTTCCCTGTTGATTATAATGCATTACTTCCAGCTTTTAGCAGCTTCAGGCGCTTCCTTACTGATTAGTCAAGCCACTGGTGGAAAAATGTGCCAGGAAGTTTTAACGTTAAATTTACCAGCTTATTGGGAATTCTCGGTTTCCATAAAATCACCGATAAATTAGCTGTTCAATATAGTTATAAATATACTGAATGGAAACGCTTAAAAAGCTTAACGGCATATGGTAATAGTGGTAATACTTTTATTCCATAAGGATGAGAAATTTAGTAATGCATCACGCTATGCTTTTAGGTTTTCTCTTATAATGCAAATGACGCATTGACGTTGAGAGCTGGCGTTGCATACGATAAGAGTGCAAGCGTAAATCATCCTTCTATTTCAATTCCAGATACAGATCGTATGTGGTATAGCTTAGGTGCAACTTATCATTTTACCCCAAATCTATCTGCTGATTTCGGATATTCACATTTACGTGGTAAGAAAAAAATAGCTTTTAAAGAAGGCTTATCTGGTCAATTTAAAGTGACTTCTAAAGCTAATCTTTACGGTTTAAATATTAACTACCGTTTCTAATTTAGAAAAAAATCAAGGATAATAAAGCACACTTTCACACGAAGTGTGCTTTTCTTTTTATAAAACAAGGTGAAAAATGACCGCACTTTATTACACTTATTACCCCTCGCCAGTCGGGAGGCTTTTGATTTTATCTGATGGTGAAAGTATTACACATATTGATTTTGAAAAAGAGCAATATGAGCCTAATTCCAAATGGCTCAAGCAAGATGAATTGCCTGTTTTTCAAAAAGTGCGGTTGGCTTTTGAACGATATTTTAATGGGGAAGTTGAGCGTTTTTCAGACATTCCCTTAAAACCTGAAGGAACTGCGTTTCAACAAGCCATTTGGCAAGCTTTGCGCGAAATTGATTATGGCGAACTTTCAAGTTATGGAGGGCTGGCGTTACGGATTAATAATCCTAAAGCTGTTCGTGCCGTGGGAGGTGCGGTAGGGAGTAATCCGATTAGTATTATTATTCCTTGCCATCGTATTTTAGGCAAAGATCGTACTTTAACTGGTTTTGGTGGTGGCTTAGAGGCAAAACGTTTTTTATTACAGTTAGAGAAAATTCCCTATATTGATAAAGGCACTGAAAACACTAAGCCTCGCTTTTTTAAGAAATATCACGAATGATTCCACAAACCCTTGAACAATTGCTTTCCCAAGCACAATCAATTGCTGGCTTAACTTTTGGGGAGTTAGCTGATGAACTGCATATTCCTGTCCCGCCTGATTTAAAACGTGATAAAGGCTGGGTGGGGGATGTTATTAGAGCGTGCTTTAGGCGCAACGGCAGGGAGTAAAGCTGAACAGGATTTTTCTCATTTAGGTGTTGAACTTAAAACGTTACCGATTAATGATGAGGGGTATCCTCTTGAAACCACCTTTGTGAGCCTTGCCCCGTTGGTACAAAATTCAGGGGTTAAATGGGAAAATTCCCACGTTCGTCATAAACTTTCTTGTGTACTTTGGATGCCTATTGAAGGCAGCCGCCATATTCCATTACGTGAACGCCGTATCGGTGCACCAATTTTATGGAAGCCAACCGCTGAGCAAGAACGTCAATTAAAACAAGATTGGGAAGAATTGATGGATTTAATTGTACTTGGCAAATTGGAGCAAATTACCGCTAGAATTGGCGAAGTTATGCAACTTCGCCCTAAGGGTGCAAATAGCCATTCTGTGACAAAAGGGCATAGGAAAAAAATGGCGAAATTATAGATACCTTGCCTTTTAGGTTTTTATCTAAGAAAAGAATTTACTGCTAACATTTTGAAACGCATTTTTAGAGGCAAAGTCGCTTTTAGCCTGATTTTAAGACTCGTCAAAAAACACGGAAAAACCTACCGCACTTTTAGATTGTTGCCGTAAAAATTAAAGGGGATTCGATTTCGTTCCCAAACTGGCACGCCTAATTCTTGCCAGATTTTTATATCTTCTCTTGGTCGTTTCGGATGATGTTTAACTTTTACCCGAATAACCAAAACGGATAGAAATAGAGCAAGTCTGTTTTTCTAGCGTAACAGAGTAATTCTGCCAGTAGAAAATCAGATTGTGTTCATTTTCTTGAACAGTGAGATTGCCTAAATCATTGGGTAAACTTAGCGTGTTTTGTTCTAATTTTAGAGAGTACTCGGTTAGATCAGAAAACGACTTAGTTAAATATAAACAGTTCTGATAACGTCGAATAACTTTATTTACAAGCAGAAAGTGAGGATTCGCATCTTCCCTAGCTAAAAACAACATCATTAATAAGTTGTGTAGCTGGCGTTTACTTGGCATTTCAAGTTGGTTTTCCGCAAGCCACATACGCAAAAAGTGCGGTCTGTTTTGCGAGAGAATATTTGCGGAACTGGCACAGTTTAAATTGGCTTTTAATTTGACAATGTTCTGCAACGGCTTCACTCAATAAATCATTAATTAACTGTTGTTGCTCAAAAACAATGTTGTGCAGAACGTTGTACGGCTAAATCAAAAATGAGCCCAGCGTTCACGTAATTCAGGCAAAATTTCATTGCGCAAGAAATTGCGATCGTATCGATTATCCTCATTACTTTCATCTGTAATCCAGTTGAGATTTTCTTTTGCGCATAATCTTCTAACTGTGAGCGAGTAAAGCCTAACAAAGGGCGTAAAATTGGCATGCTGAATAATACACTTTGTTGTTGCATGGCGCTCTAGCTTCTGTAGTCCGCTGCCACGTTTTAGGGGCTAAGAAAAAGGTTTCAGTTTGATCATTTTAGATGATGTGCCGTGACGAGTACTTCTTGTGTTTGAAGATATTTTTATGGCTTGATAGCGTGCTTCACGTGCTCCAGCCTCAATGCCATTGGTTTTATCTACTTGTACTCGCTCGATAATCAATGGAATTTGAAATTGATTACATAAGTCTTGGCAATGTTGAACCCAACTGTCTGCATTGAGGCTTAACCGTGATGAATGTGGATTGCTCGTATAGATAAAGGTTGTAAGTGCGGTCGTTTTTGACGAAGTTTTGCAAATAAAGAAAGAAGTATAGTGGAATCCAAACCACCACTCAAGGCGATAAGAAATCCTTGAGCAGAGGTTTTTTTGAGTTGTTTTTCAATGTCTGAAAGTAAGTCCATTAGGCAACTTTTTCAGCTTTATAATTGCTGCTTGGATTGAGAATTTCAAAACGAGCAGCAATGGTTTGTAATTCGTAAGAACCCAATTCAAAGGTGGTTTTCATTACGCCAGCTACTTCATTATTCATTGCTTCAAAAGGCTTCTACATCAGATCTGCCATTGAGTAAATTTGCTAAGAATGTACCCGCTATTAAATCGCCCACGCCCACTGGTTCAAAATTGAATTGATAAAGCGGACGACTTAAAATGCCAAAACACCTTCTGGGGTTGCCATAATAATTTCAAAATGTATCAGGATTGTTGATTTTACCCGCACTACCTAAATGTTTAACGAGGACTTTCTTCACGCCTTTTGCAATTAACGCATTCACCGCTTTTAACACATCATCAAAGGTATTAATTGGGAATTCGGTGAGCTGACGCAATTCATGTAAGTTTGGCGTCATAATGTCTGCCACTGGAATCGCTTTTTTTCAATGAGTGCTTCGCGAACACCATTGGCAACTACGCAGATTTTTCGGATGTGGCATCACTGAGTCACATAAATAAAAGCGCATTTGGATTACGCAGTTTGATTTGTTCTAAGGGCAAAAAGAATTTGATCGACTTGTTCTGCAGATCCTGGGTAACCTGATAGTAAGGCGTCACATTCTTGTAGTTTTTCAATGTTATCGAGTCCGGTTACAATTTCTCGGATTTGTTCTTGTGGGATTACCATGCCCGTCCATTTTCCGTATTGCGTGTGATTGGAAAATTGAACGGTATTTAATGCCCACACATCTACACCTAACAACTGCATTGGAAAAGTTGCAGATTTGTTACCCGCAAAACCATAGACCACGTGGGATTGGATTGAAAGTACGTTTTTCATTGTGTTTGCTCCTTTGTTATTATATTTAGATCAAAAGAGCGGCAAAAATCACCGCTCTTTAGAATGTCAGTTAGCACTAACCGTAAGACATTAAACGTTCATAACGTCTATTTAATAATTCTTCTTTGCTTTAGTCCATCGAGCTCTGCTAAATCTTCTTTTAAAACGAAGTTTTAAGTTTTCTGAAATTTTCATACATTGCGATGTGCGCCGCCTAAAGGTTCTTGCACAATGCTATCGATGAGATTTAATTCTTTTAAACGGCTTGCAGTTAATCCCATTACTTCTGCTGCCGTTGATGCTTTTTCTGCACTTTTCCAAAGAATAGAAGCACAGCCTTCTGGAGAAATAACAGAATAGGGTCGAATACTGTAACATATTAACTTTATCGCCCACGCCAATAGCTAATGCACCGCCCGAACCACCTTCACCGATAACGGTACAAATAACGGGAACGGTAAGTTGTGCCATTTCGCGTAAGTTGCGAGCGATAGCTTCCGCTTGACCGCGCTCTTCTGCACCAATACCTGATAAGCCCCGGAGTATCAATAAATGTGATAATTGGCAATTTAAAACGCTCAGCCATTTCCATTAAACGTAACGCTTTACGATAGCCTTCAGGTGCTGGCATACCAAAATTGCGTTGTACTTTTTCTTTTTACAGAACGACCTTTTGATGACCAATCACCATCACTGGGCGACCATCTAAACGTGCAAGACCGCCCACGATCGCTTTATCATTAGCAAATGCGCGATCGCCTGCAAGTTCTTCAAATTCAGTAAAAAAATATGTTCGATATAATCTAATGTATAAGGGCGGTTTGGATGACGCGCCATACGTGAAACTTGCTAAGCATCGAGGTTAGCAAAGGTTTTTAGTGAGTTCGTTACTTTTCTTTTGTAAGCGCTTGATTTTCACCAGTTAAATCAACTTTTATCATCCGATGCTGCACGTAATGCTTTCAATTTTTGCTTCTAATTCTGCAATCGGCAATTCAAAATCTAAATATTCTTGGCTCATTTTCTTATCCTAAAAAGACCGTAAAAATCGACCGCACTTTATCAAGAATTAAAGTGTGGCGCAAATGGTTTTCACTGGTTGGGCAAGCTTATAATCGCTCTTTTTTGAAGAGTGATAAGACAAACAAAAAGCGCTGAACAAATGACAACAGAAGGCCCAGCAGCGGTATCATAAAAAGGCTGATAATATTAGTCCAGCTATAATCGATAACATACTGACTACAATTGCCCAGCCCACCATAGATTCTGGTGTTCTCGCAAAGCGGCGAGCAGTTGCAGCAGGGATTATTAATAAGGATGTGATAATTAATGCACCGACAAATTTCATACTCAAGGCAATAGTCAATGCGGTTAATATCATTAAAAATAAAAACGCATTTTTGATATTAATACCTTCAACTTGCGCGAGTTCTGGCGATACGGTGGTGGAAAAGTAAGGATTGCCAAAAAGTAAATTAATGTTGAAAGTACAATTATCACGCCGATTCCAATATAAATTAAATCGGTATAATTACTAGCGAGCAAATCCCCAAATAAGTAACTCATCAAATCTACCCGTACATTCTGTAGTAATCCCTACTGTCACAACCCCGAGAGATAAACAGCTATGGGCGATAATACCGAGCAAGGTATCAATAGAAAATTGCGTGTTGCTTTCTAACCACACCATTGCGATAGCAAGAATTAAGGTCAGCACGACAATCGCAATGTAAGGATTGACTTGTAAGAAAATACCTAATGCCACGCTGAGCAAGGCTGAAATGAGGAAAAGTGTGTCGCCAAAAATAAGCCATTTTCCGCCACACCACAAATACGCCAAGTGGCGCGGTAATTAGCGAAAGCAAAATGCCTGTTAAAAAGGGCAGGAAATAAAATCTCAAACATTATTTATCCTTATTTTTACAATGCACTGCTGATGAATTACAACCGCACACATCACCGTGTAAAGTGTGGTGATGATTGTGATGATGGGTATAAAATCCGACATTTTGTGCGAGCTGATTTCCCCATAAACGCATAAATGTTGGATCATTTGAGAGAACATCAGGCGTACCTGCACAGCAAATATGTTGGTTAATACACAATACTTCTTTTTGCTATCCGCCATCTACAATGTGTAAATCGTGTGATACCATCAATACGGCACAATTTAGTTTTTGTTGGGTTTTGATGAATTAACTGATAAAGCTCTGCTTGCCCAGTAATGTCTACGCCTTGAGTGGGTCTCGTCTAGCACAAGTAAATTTGGTTTATTTAAAATTGCACGCGCCAATAATACGCGTTGCATTTCACCGCCAGAAAGTTTTTGCATATTACTTTTGCGTAAATGTGAAATCGAAAGTTGCTCAAGTGCGGTGGATATTTCTGTGTTTTAAGACCTTTTTAGCGAAAGAAATCTCTCAACCGTAATAGGCAAACTATGATCCAAAATGGATTTTCTGTGGAACATAGCCAATGCGAACATTTTTACTGTAAATGACTTCTCCAGAAGTAGGCGTTTGTAGTTTTAATAAGGTTTTTTTAATAACGTTGATTTACCACCACCATTTGGCTCCAACAATAGTGATAATAGAATTCGATAAATATTTAAATTAATATTTTGTAGGTGCAGTTTTTGTGCGAAAACCACATTGATATTTTTAATTGAATGAGCGGTTGTGGGTTTTTGCTCGTTGCGAATGGATGTGATATTCATAAAATCGCCGTGTTTTCAACAATGGTTGGGGAAAAATAACGCATTTTTATAGAATTCTCAAGATTTTCTACCCAATGTCGAATATTTAAGCGTTTGAATAATGCTTTTCCTGTAGAAATGAATTTTCTTTTATAATATGTAGTCTGAATGCTGAAAAACTTTTTATTTTAGGAATCCTTGTGCAACACGTAAAATTAGCTAGAGATAGAAGAAAAAAACGCTCTCGTATTAAAGAGGAGTGTTTTTTTATTGCTATTTTACTGATTTTCTCAGGGATTTTTACTTACCCTAAAAGATAATTCAGAATATCATGATTCACCGGAACAAGTTATTCCAGCGGTGGTAGATAATGTTGAATATCAATCATTAAATACCCTCAAATAAACAAGAAGAAAAACAGCACACACTTCAGTTGAGCATCAGGCAACTGAGCATCTTAATGATGAAAATGCAACATCTTATGATGATGAATTACAGGCTAAAAGATGATGAAGTTGATGAAGTGAAGCCTTCAACAGATGAACTGGATAATTTGCCGCAAAATGCACAAGATGCATTAAGTGGCTTATTAGATGCTGCCGATCAAGCAATTCGTATTACCGATCAATTTAGCCATACCGTGACGCGTGGCGATAGCCTAAAAAGACGTATTGAACTTTCTGGTTTGAAGATGATACCGCACAGCGTTTAATTGCTGTGGACGGGGAATTGGCAAATTTGAAAGCGGGTCAACAGTTCTATTGGATTTTAGATAAAAATGATGAACTAGAATATTTAAATTGGCTTGTATCTGAAAAAAGAAGAACGCATTTATGAACGTGTTGAAGGTGGTAGTTTAAACGTCAAGTTGTTGAAAAAAACAAGTGTTTGGCGAAAAGAAGTATTAAAAGGGTGAAATTAACGGAACGTTTTGCAACTAGTTTAAAAGCTCAGGGATTGGATAATCGTCAAATCAACCAATTAACCACCGCACTTCAATGGCAAGTGAGCATTCAGAGGTTGAAAAAGGGGACTAAATTTTGCAATTTTAGTTTCTCGTGAGTATTTAGGCGAGAAACTCACTGGTCAGGTAATGTTGAGGCGTTACATATTTCGTCTGAAGGTAAGAGTTATTATGCCGTTCAGGCTGCCAATGGTCGTTACTACAGCCAACAAGGAGAAACCTTAGGTAAAGGTTTTGCTCGTTATCCATTGCAACGACAAGCACGCGTTTCTTCACCATTTAATCCAAATCGTCGTCATCCAGTAACTGGGCGTGTACGACCGCATAAAGGTGTGGATTTCTCTGTTTCTCAAGGTACACCGATTATCGCACCAGCAGATGGAGTAGTTGAAAAAGTGGCATATCAGGCTGGAGGTGCTGGACGTTATATTATTATGCGTCATGGTCGTGAGTACGAGACTGTTTATATGCATTTGAGCAAAATCCTTAGTAAAAGCAGGGCAAACAGTTAAAAGGCGAGCGAATTGCGCTTTCTGGTAATACAGGAATTTCAACAGGGCCACATTTACACTATGAATTCCATATTAATGGACGGGCGGTCAATCCCTGTTGACGGTTAAAATTGCCTGGCACAAGTAGTGGAATGGGAACTGCTGAACGGAAACAATTCCTTGTTCGTGCACGTGAAGCAGAGCGAATGTTAAAATTATAATCATATAAAGTGCGGTGAAAATTGATCTGCACCCCAAAAAGTTGGACTAAACAAACCAACAATTGAGTGCAGATTTTTATGAGTAAACACTACACAATCGAATTTAAATTACAGGTTCTTCAACCTATTTTGAATGGGAAAATGAGTATTAGAGAAACTGCGCGTTTTTACAATATTCCTTCCAACGCTTTAGTTGGGACGTGGTTGAAAACGGTTTGAAAAACTGGCATAAAAAGGACTTATTCTCCCGTAAACCATCAGGACGACCGCCGATGAAACCCAAATATGCAAAAATGCCACCGCCACCCAAAACTGAAGAAGACCGTTTACGCCTGAGAATTTTACAGCTTGAAGCGGAGGTAGCTTACCTAAAGGAGTTGAGAAGGCTCAGACTTCAGGACGAAGCCGAGCAACGGAAATTATCCAAAGGTTAAGAACACGCTATCCGTTAAAATTGCTTTTAGGCTTTGCACGGTTAGCGCGTAGTACGTTTTTTGCTAAACTTCAGATTAAACTGGATAAGGATGAGCAGCTGAAAAAGGCCATTAAACGCATCAAAGCCAATCATCCTGATTATGGTTACCGACGTGTTCATGCCTGTTTGCCAGTGTGAATCATAAAAAAAGTCTAACGTTTAATGCAGGTACTTGGGCTCAAGTGCGGTCAAGAAAAAGCAAGAAATTTACCACCTATCGAGGCACGATAGGGGTAATAGCACCGAATCATCTTAAACGCGATTTTAGTGCAACGGCCCCGAAACAAAAATGGGTGACCGATATCACCGAGTTTAAGGCGAAAGATGGGAGTAAAGTCTATTTATCTCCAATTTTAGACTTATTTAACAATGAGATAGTCTCCTATAACCCTCAGCTATTCCCCAAACTGGGCGCAAGTAGAGGACATGTTAATGCAAGCCGTCAAAGGATTAAATAAAAGCTTTGTAGGGTGTCATTTTACATTCAGACCAGGGATGGCAGTATCAAATGGTGGCTTATCGTCGAATCTTGGCTGAACATGGCATCATTCAAAGTATGTCGAGAAAAAGGGAATTGCTTGGACAACGCTGCGATGGAAAGTTTCTTTTAGCGATTAAAAACGGAATGTTTTTATGGTCGGGAATTTAACAGCAGAGAAGAGATAGTTGATGCCGTCAGAGATTATTTGGATTACTATAACCACCGACGAATTCAACTAAAATTAAAAGGACTGAGTCCAATACAATATCGAAAACAATCCTTTAAATAACAGTCTAACTTTTTGGGGTCAGATCAAATTTACCGCACTTCTTGTCTAGGCATTATCCACGGCAAAAGAAATCACTTCATTAATTTTCTCACAACCTAGGGCAACCATAATCAGACGATCAACTCCCAGCGCAACGCCAGAAGAATTTGGTAAGCCAGCTTCTAATGCCGCAAGAAAACGTTCGTCAATGTCTCGGGTTGGTAATCCATATTTTTTTCTTTGCTGATTATCTAATTCAAAACGATGTCTTTGTTCTCGGGCATCTGTCAATTCATGGAAACCATTTGCCAGTTCTAATCCTTTGTAATAAAAACTCAAAGCGTTCTGCAACCCGCTGATCTTCTGGGCTAACTTAGTGCTAGGGCAGCTTGTGTTGAAGGGAAAATGATAAACCGCAACAGGTCGATCTTTTTCCTATTTGAGGTTCAACAACTTCACTAAATAAGAACTGTAATAAAGTATCGCGCTCTTCATTATCTTCAGCCATAAAGTTATGTTTACGCGCAGCTTCGATTAATTCTGAACGTTCTGCAGATAAAGGATCTAAACCTACATATTCTTGGAAAAACAAATTGATAGCTTAAACTTTCTGCAGGTGGGCAATCTAAAAATTTGTTGGAGTAAATCATCCACTTCATTAATTAAACGATGCATACTAAAGTGCGGTCGATACCATTCCAACATGGTAAATTCTGGATTGTGGCGATTACCCGCTTCTTCATTACGGAACACTTTACTGATTTGGAATATTGGTCCACTGCCTGCAGCAAGTAAGCGTTTCATATGATATTCAGGGCTTGTAGAAAGCCAAAGTGTTTTGGATTGTTCACCAAAAGGCGCGAGAAATTCTGTGCTAAATGTGGAAAGGTGCAAATCAGTGACGCCAAATTCACTTAGAACAGGCGTCTCAACTTCAAGCAAGCCTCGTTCTGTAAAAAAATTGACGAATTTCAGCAATAATTTTTTTGCACGTTTAAGCAGATTTTTTTATATCGGCAGAAGGTTGCCAATGAGTAAGTGCGGTCATTTTTATTCCCATTTTTAAATTTGCATCATTGTAAACGAGAGCCCTTCTCAACTCAATCTAAGCTTTTTGAGGTAGATCACAAAATCATACTTTTTCCCCTTTCCTACATAAAAAAACGTTATTAATTTGTAACAAAAAAATGGCAGAATGGCCTTACTAGATTACCCTTTTAGGGTGATTTCTATTTTTACTTTCTACATTTATTGGAGGATATCGTGCAAACAGTTAATGTCGATATTGCGATTGTTGGCGCTGGTGGCGGCGGTTTTACGTGCAGCGATTGCAGCAGCAGAAGCAAATCCTAACTTAAAAAAATTGCATTAGTTTTCAAAAAGTGTATCCCAATGCGTAGCCATACTGTAGCAGCAGAAGGTGGCGCAGCGGCAGTTATCAAAGAGGAAGATTCTTACGATAAACACTTCCAAGATACCGTTGCTGGTGGTGACTGGCTTTGCGAACAGGATGTTGTGGAATATTTCGTACAACATTCACCTGTGGAAATGACTCAATTAGAACGTTGGGGATGCCCTTGGAGCCGTAAAGCAGATGGCGATGTAAACGTACGTCGTTTTGGTGGAATGAAAATTGAGCGTACTTGGTTCGCTGCCGATAAAACAGGTTTCCATTTATTACACACGCTTTTCCAAACTTCTATTCAATATCCACAAATCCAACGTTTTGATGAACACTTCGTATTAGATATTCTTGTTGATGATGGCCATGCTCGTGGTATGGTTGCAATGAACATGATGGAAGGTTCGCTTGTTCAAATTAATGCAAATGCGGTTGTGATTGCAACTGGAGGTGGTTGTCGTGCATTTAAATTCAATACCAATGGCGGTATTGTAACAGGTGACGGCTTATCTATGGCGTATCGTCATGGTGTACCACTTCGTGATATGGAGTTTGTTCAATATCACCCAACAGGTTTACCGAATACTGGTATCTTAATGACTGAAGGTTGCCGTGGTGAAGGCGGTATCTTAGTGAATAAAGATGGCTATCGCTATCTTCAAGATTACGGTTTGGGACCAGAAACACCAATTGGCAAACCACAAAATAAATATATGGAACTTGGCCCTCGTGATAAAGTTTCTCAAGCATTCTGGCAAGAATGGAAAAAAGGTAATACCTTAAAAACTGCGAAAGGCGTAGATGTTGTTCATTTAGATTTACGTCATCTTGGTAAAAAATATTTACATGAACGTCTGCCATTCATTTGTGAATTAGCAAGTGCTTATGAAGGTGTAAATCCAGTGAATGAGCCAATCCCAGTTCGTCCAGTTGTTCACTACACGATGGGTGGTATTGAGGTTGATTTTAACAGCGAAACGCGTATCAAAGGTTTATTTGCTGTAGGGTGAGTGTGCATCTTCAGGTTTACATGGTGCAAACCGCTTAGGATCTAACTCTTTGGCTGAACTTGTTGTGTTAGGTCGTGTTGCTGGCGAATATGCGGCACAACGTGCAGTAGAGGCTCAATCTGTAAATCAAAGTGCGGTTGATGCTCAAGCAAAAGATGTTGTTGCTCGTTTAGAAGCCCTTCATAAACAAGAAGGTAACGAATCTTGGTCTGAAATCCGTGACGAAATGGGTTCTGTAATGGAAGAAGGCTGTGGTATTTACCGTGACCAAGCAAGCATGCAAAAAGCAGTAGATAAAATTGCAGAATTAAAAGAACGTTACAAACGTATTCGCGTAGTAGATAACTCAAGCGTGTTCAATACAGATGTACTTTACACAGTTGAGTTAGGCTACATCCTAGATGTTGCACAATCTATTGCAAATTCAGCGATTGAACGTAAAGAATCTCGTGGTGCTCACCAACGCTTAGATTACACTGAACGTGATGATGTAAATTATTTAAAAACACACTTGCTTTCTACAATGAGAATGGTGCACCGCGTATCGAATACAGTCCGGTGAAAATTACTAAATCTCAACCTGCAAAACGTGTTTACGGTGCGGAAGCAGAAGCTCAAGAAGCCGCTGCGAAAGCTAAGGAGCAAGCAAATGGCTAATTCACCAGTAATGAATGTTGAAGTATTACGCTACAATCCTGAAATCGATCAAGAGCCGCATCTAAGTACTTATCAAGTACCTTATGATAATCAAACTTCATTGCTTGATGCGTTAGGGTTATATTAAGGATAAGCTTGAACCCTCTCTTTCTTATCGTTGGTCTTGCCGTATGGCGATCTGCGGTTCTTGCGGGATGATGGTAAATAACAAACCGAAATTGGCTTGTAAAACGTTCTTGCGTGATTACAGCGGCCATATGCGTATTGAGCCGTTAGCAAACTTCCCAATTGAACGCGACTTAGTGGTTGATTTAAGCCACTTTATCGAAAGTTTAGAGGCAATTAAACCTTATATTATTGGTAACGAAGCACCAGCATTAGATGGCAAACCACATCCATCGAAAAAATTGCAAGCAAGTCGTACTAAACAAACGCCTGCACAGCTTGAGAAATATCGTCAATTCTCAATGTGTATCAACTGTGGTTTATGCTATGCCGCTTGCCCTCAATTTGGTTTAAATCCTGAATTCTTAGGCCCTGCAGCTATTACTATGGCTCATCGTTATAATCTTGATAACCGTGATCATGGTAAAAGCAAAAACGTATGTCATTATTAAATGGTAAAAACGGGGTTTGGAGTTGTACTTTCGTTGGTTATTGCTCAGAAGTTTGTCCAAAACATGTGGATCCTGCTTCTGCAATTAACCAAGGAAAAGTGGAAAGTGCCAAAGATTATGTTATCTCTATGCTAAAACCAAAAAGCTAAGGGGGAAGGAATGTCAGTAACAGTGAGTAAACGTAAAAAATATGTTCGTCCAATGACAGCGACTTGGTGGCAAAAATTGGACTTCTACAAAGCTTATATGCTACGTGAAGCGACTTCAATCTTTGCTGTATGGTTTTGTATTGTATTGCTTTTATGGTGTTCTTTGCCTCGCAAAGCAATCCAATGCCAGGCTTAGGCATCTTGAGCTTTTATTGAGTTTTTAAGAAACCCAATTGTGGTGTTCTTAAATATTATTACGCTTATCGCAACGCTTTATCATACGGTGACATATTTCTTAATGACACCAAAAGTGATGAATATCATTGTGAAAAATGAACGCTTACCACACACTGTTGTAAGAAATGCACTTTGGGCGGTAACTGCATTAGTTAGCGTGATTGCGTTAGTTTTAGTTTATATCTAAGGGAGAGAAAAAATGGTTGATCAAAATCCAAAACGCTCCGGCGAACCGCCAGTATGGTTAATGTTCGGTGCAGGCGGCACAGTGAGTGCAATTTTTCTTCCCTGTCGTTATTTTAATTATCGGTTTGTTATTACCATTTGGTTTAGTCGATGCGCATAATTTAATTACTTTTGCTTATTCTTGGATTGGAAAATTAGTTATTTTAGTGCTTACTATTTTCCCAATGTGGTGTGGTTTGCACCGTATTCACCACGGTATGCATGATCTTAAAGTGCATGTGCCAGCTGGATTTATCTTTTATGGTTTAGCCACAATCTATACTGTTTGGGTATTATTTGCGGTAATAAACCTATAATAAAAATGCTATAAATAAAAAAACGAGTCTTAGACTCGTTTTTATTTTTATGTATTAAGTAAATATTTTTTTAGTTTGTTTTACTTTAGAAATTTGATTGAATTTTCTTATAAATGGCTCAAGTATTCAGTACCTAAATTTCCCATTTGTCTCAAAAATCCAAGTTTGTTTTTTTACGAACTAATAAGCTTTGGCTTATTTACTTTATAAATGATTGGATTGGGCAGCACAGCAGCTAAAAAGTGCGGCTTCATTTTGAGATAAATTTTTAGCTGACTTTTTAAAGTAATAGCGACTTGCCGCTTCTACACCAAAAATGCCGTTCCCAAATTCTGCAATATTTAAATACACTTCTAAAATACGTTTTTTGACCAAGTCAGCTCGAGCAACATAGTTGCTGGAACTTCTAAACCTTTTCGTAGCCAATTTTGTCCGTGCCAAAGCATTAAGTTTTTAGCGGTTTGCTGGGAAATAGTTGATGCTCCTCGGATTCCCTTTTTAGATTTTTTTCGTTATATCGAATTGCTCGTTGGATAGCCTCAAAATCAAAGCCTAAATGTTCAGGAAAACGCTGATCTTCTGATGAAATCACAGCTAATTGAATGTTTGGGGAGATATTTTCTAGGCTGACCCAGTTATATTGGATTTGATATCGAAAATCTCCTTGTAAAAGATTAGCGATTTTTTGTTGTACCATATAAGCGGAAAATGGAATAGGGACAAAGCGAAAAAGCAGCAACAAAGCAAAAACTGCGAAAAAAAAACGAAAGACAACTCGCTGCCAGTTTTTTTTCCACCATTTAGGGCTAAATAAGCGTGAAAGTGCGGTAAAAATTCGCTTAGTTTTTTTCAATGAGATCAAGATGTTGTTTCATCCATTGCATAAAAATCAGGATCCATCGTTTTAATCATATTGGAACCTCGAGTGATTGTGGCGGCACTTGTATTAAGATTTTGTTGAATTTCACGCTGAGACATATTTTTTTATCAATCAGCTGAGAGACAATCTGCAAGCGCAACCCTACAGCATCTCGTTCGTCTGCAGTTAATAATAAAGTTAGAAACTCCTGTGCTTTGTTTTCATCAAAGGCGATTTTTAGCATTTGAAGAAATGAATTCCATTGTTCTAAATTGCGGCTGATATACATAATTACGCTCCCATTTACACTATTAAACTAGTGCGTTTAGTATAGCCGATTCAATTCTTCTTGGCTAAAGATTTGTGGGTTTTCTTTATTTTGTAAAATTTGATAGTAAAAAGTCATAAGTGACTACATTTTTGCACATAACCACGAGTTTCGTAAAAAGGAATAGATGCGACAAATTCGTCTAATGCTAATTTTTCCATTGGCGCGACTTAACCATTTTTCTACCTGATTTGCCCCTGCATTGTAAGCAGCTGCAATCAATATTCGATTATTAGGATATTTTCCATTGAGTTCATTCAGATGTGCGGTACCTAGCAAAAATATTATTCAATGGTTTGAATAAATCTTGTTCGCCTTGATAAGGCAGCTGATTATTCTCTGCAGTCAATTTTTGCTGTGCTTGGCAGAAGTTGCATTAAGCCCCGCGCATTTGCAGAAGATTGTGCCATTGGATTCCAAGAACTTTCTTGACGGGCGATTGCCATAGCAAAAGTTTTTGCTGATATTTAAATTCTGTAATGCTGCATTGAAGTATTCTGAATAAGCATTTGGCAAACGAAGAGACAGGTAATCCCACGCTTTTTGCAACAATAGAAGCATCAACAGCTAATTCAAACCATTGTTGGTTTTCGGCATATTCTGCAAGTTTTAGCTGAGTCGTGAAATCAGCATTATCAAGTAAAATTCGCCAACGTTGTTTTGCTAAACCATTTCGTCCCAGTTCTCTCAGCTCTCGAATCATGGCTAAAACTTGCTCGAAAGGAAGTTGTTCTGCCACGGTAAAACTTGGTGCTACTGGAAAATCGACTTTATATGCTTGCTTTAATTGTGCAGCAGCTAACATTGGATAGAATCCCCGCTCTTTTGAAAGTGCGGTCAGTTTTTTTCTATATTTTTTTGATATATCTTGTTTAGCTTCCCAATAACGCCATTCTTGTTTTGCTTTTCCTTCAGCACTAAGTGAATTAAGCCATGGAGAAAGGTCTGTCTTCTGCCAAATTGCCATTCGTAAACGGCGTTCGGTTAGATTATCAGTTTTTAATTGTTGAATTTGTTCATCACGCCATTTTTGAAAATCAACATTTTCATTATCAAAAAAACGATTTAAAAAGGCTGTTTTCCACTGTTTGATTTCATCTTCAGAGAGTTGCCAGGTTTTGCCCCATTGCTGATAGAGTTCAAAACTTGGATTCTCTATTTGTTCAGATAATGTTTTTTTAGATAGCGAGGAAAAGCATCGATTAATACACTTTTTATCTAACGTGCTAGGATTATTGTTCTTTATAACCTCAGCAAGTTGTTTAGGATTTTTCTACTTGATTTTGTTCTTTTTTTGATTCGTGTTATTTTTCTTTAGCATTATCCGACGTTGCTGATGTTTGTTGTTCCTCTAACGTGGATAGTTTTTTTGTAATAAGGCTTGAAATGCTGGCGTTACAAAAAGGGTAATTTTGTTGTGCTAATGCATTGAGTTCATTTATGGATTGTTGTTTGCCTTGAATGTCATCACTTTTTAAAAAAGGCGATTTTTGGTTTCCCAAAAAGCGTGCTAGCAAATCGTATTGCAAAGGATAGCCTTGCAATGAATCTATTAAGGTTTTTGTGATATTTTGAGTCGCTTCAGAAAATTGCTGGTTTTTTACCGCACTTTTTAGCAAACCTTCAACCTGCAAAAAGGTTTCACGTTGTTTTAAACGTGTTAAGTAGTCTTGATGCTGTGCAGACGCCCAGTTTTGTTTTTCTTGCTCAAGATTGATGGATGCTGTTGCCGTGTTAGGTGAATCGGCAAAAGCAGAAAGTGCGGTCAAAATGCAGAAAGAAATTAAAGCGACTTTTTTCATGTTAGCTTATCAGAATTGAGGAGGGCTAAAATACTTTTTTTAAATGGTTTTACAATAACATCACCATATACGCCAGCTTCTACATAAGGATCTTGTGCCGCCCAGTCTTTTGCCGCTTGCAAATTTGCGAATTGTGCAATTACGGTTGAACCAGTAAAACCAGCCTCTCCAGGATTTTCATCATCAATAGCTGGATTTGGGCCTGCCGTAAGTAAGCGGTTTTTCAGCTTGAAGCTGTTTTAAACGAGTTAAGTGTTGCTCGCGTACCGCAAGACGTTTTTTTCTAATGTATTTGGAATGTCTTGAGCAAAAATCACATAGAACATCATTATTTCCTTCTATTAACAGGCGTTTTTGTTCAGCCTCAAACTCTGCAATTGAGGCCAATGCTTTTTCTAATTCGTGGTTATTTTCACGAGGAATCGTGCGTGAGCGACTATTATTATCTACTGCAACGAAAGTAAATACTGCATCAGTCACACAATAACGTTCACCAATTGGCTCACTCGCTACTTTTTTTCACCCATACTTCTACTTTAATTTTAATGGAAGAACGTCCTACTTTTTAGACATTGACCGTAGCAACAAACCACATCACCCACAGAGATTGGTTTAATGAAAATTCATACTTTCAACAGCAACAGTAACTACGCGTCCATGTGCGATTTCTTTTTGCTAAAATCGCACCGCCCATATCCATTTGAGACATGATCCAACCGCCGAAAGATATCTCCGTTAGCATTGGTATCAGAAGGCATTGCTAAGGTTCGTAGTAATAGAATCCCTTTGGAATGACGGCCATTTTTATCAGTAAAATTGGAAGACATTATTTTTTTCTCCATCTTTTTGAATTTGAATCATCTTTAGGTAAATAGCGATAGATATAAGCACCAGAAATAATGGTTGCAATCACCGTCATACCAATAATTCCGAAAGATTTGAAATCAACCCAAGCTTCTTCCGACATATTATGGCTGATATAAATATTCACCAACATACAAATAATAAAGAATACTGCCCAACCGAGGTTAAGTGTATTCCAAGCCTTTTCAGGGCAGTTGTAGCTCTTTGCCAAGTAATTTTTTGATTAATGGCGTTTTTAAATTGAAATTGTGCGACAGAGTAAAACAATGGCAAACAAGGCATTGATAATTGTCACTTTCCATTGCAAATAGCGGATTTCATTAAAGTAGGCGGTTAAAAAGTCCAAAAACGACCGCACTTGCCATAATTTTTTTGTTGTTTTTCAACGGTTCCGTATTTCCATTTTAAAATCACGATTTGTAAAATTGTTGTAACCACTAATACGATGGCTGCTTCACGTACACCACCGAGTTTATAAGTGATAAAAATAAAAATTAAAGGGATAAAGTTAAGGAGTTGTTTCATGATTAATCCTTCATAAATAAGCTGTAGAAACGATAAGTCACTACTAGCATGAAAAATATTAAGTAATGCGGTGAAAATGCCTATTACCATATCAAATACAGCATTATTGGAAAATGCGCTTAATTGGAAAAATGAGAACTGGCACTAGAAAAATAAACCAGTAGGGTATAAATAAACAATACGCCTTTTTCGAGTATTTCCTCGCATCCAAATTTTTTTCGGATAGTTTGTGAAAGTGTATCTTGAGTCGAAAGATAATGTACTGCCGTTAAATTTAAACGGACGAAGAACCAAACGCCAACAATCATCGCGATAAGAGACATGATAGAGGGAGATTTTTTTGTGAGTAACGCAGCAAATGCTTCTCCAAGACCAAGTAACATTGGTGCAACCATTAATAGATCTAATAGGATTATTCCTGCAAAACGACGCAAGGTGAGTGAGAAGGCTTCACCTAAAAGTGCGGTAATTTTGTAAGCTAATTTTATGGATTGAGGTTAATCCCCAAGCTGCAATAAAGCTCGTTAAAATTTGAGTGATTGCAACTGAAAAGAGAAAACTTGTGATATCTGTATTTGCAAGATTTAATACATCATTTTTATTTTCATCATTAACTGGAAAAGCTTAAAAGTGCACTCGCGCTTTGCACAACAAATAGAATTGCGACAAATTGCAGCATGATTTTTTGTTGATTACGGAAGAAGTTCCAACTGTCTTGCAATACTTGTGTAAAGTTAATTTGCATGATTATCTCTCTATAAAAATGGTGGCGCAATTATACAAGGTTTACTGATTATTGCATAAATATCGTTAGTGAGGTGATGAATTCACGCTGAATTGAGTATATAAAACAAAAGTGGGCAAGGGCGCCCACTTTTTTGTTATCTTTAGAAAGATTATTCGTATTATTTTTTTCTTCGCGTATTTTTAATGAGTCGATAGCAACCGCGAGGATGATAATGCTACCTTTGATGATGTACTGCCAGTAAGGGTTTTACACCGATGTAAGTTAAAGCCGTAGTTGATAACTGTAAAGATGATAACACCTGTGATTACACCAATTACGGTACCTACACCACCTGCGAAGGATACGCCACCCACTACGCAAGCGGCGATAGCATCTAATTCATACATGAAACCTAAGTTGTTAGTTGCAGAACCGATACGACCAGCTTCGAGCATACCACCGAATGCATAGAACATACCTGCAATCATGTAGATGACAACTAAGTTACGTGCAACGTTTACACCAGATACTTTCGCAGCTTCTGGGTTACCACCGATAGCAAAGACGTTTTTTACCGAAGCGTGTTTTTGTTCCACATAATCCACACTAATAATGCTGCGATAGCTGCATAGATCGTGATGTAAGAGAGTTTAAAGCTGCCGACTCTGAAGAATCCTTGCGCGAATGTTGAGAAGTTTTCGCTAAAACCTGCGATTGGAGAACCACCTACAGCATCATAGTATAGTGAGTTGAAACCATATACGATGATCATTGTGCCCATGGTTGCGATGAACGGAGTTACATTTAAGTAAGCAATAACTAAACCATTCACTAAACCAATTACTGCACCGATAGCACAAACTGCAAGAATTACCACAGGAATTGGAATTTCACCCATTTCAGGGAATACACGGTTCATATTTTCCATTGATTGCAACATGGTTGCAGAGATAACCGCAGCCAAACCAACTTGACGACCAGCAGATAAGTCAGTCCCTTGTGTAATCAACAATCCGGCAACCCCCCGAGAGCAATAATTAAGCGCACAGAAGATTGGGTTAAGATGTTACTGAAGTTGATTAAATTTAAAAAGGTTGGATCTTGCGCAATAATAATGCCGAGCAAAAATCAGCAAGACAAAAATAAATCGCATTTTGTTTTAATAAATCAAAGGATTTGTTTTTTTGTAAGGCACTCATGATTTGTTCCTTTTATCTTTATAAATATTTCGCAGCGAGTTGCAAGATTTCTTCTTGTGAAGTTTTTGCAGTTTCTACAATACCCGCCAATTTACCGTTACTCATCACTAAAATACGGTCAGTTACACCTAGTAATTCAGGCATTTCTGATGAAATCATAATAATGCCTTTATCTTTTTTAGCGAGTTCTTGAATGAGTTGGTAAATTTCAAATTTTGCCCCGATGTCGATACCACGAGTTGGCTCATCAAGCATCAGAATTTCAGGTTGAGTTAAAAAGCCAACGACCGATAATGACCTTTTGTTGGTTACCGCCAGAAAGAGAACCAATTGTTGTTCTATGTGATGGCGTTTTAACATTCATTGAATCAATTACCCACTGGGTATCACTTTTCATTTTCTTCGTGCTAAGTAATTTCCATGGTGTGAGATAAGATTTCATATTTGAAATCAATGAGTTAAATTCAATGCTTAAATTAGAGTAAATACCAGTTGAACGACGCTCTTCAGTTACCAATGCAAAACCATTATTAATCGCTTCAAGTGCGGTATGATTTTTTTCACGGTTTTTTTCCGTGTAACTTGATAGTTCCTTCGGTTAATTCACGTACACCAAAAAAATAGCTTCAACGATATCTGTACGTTTTAGCCCCCACAAGGCCTGCAATACCGAGAATTTCACCTTTTCGTAATTCAAAAGATACGTCTTGAATGGATGGTTGATTTTTAGCGGTAAGATTTTTCCACCTGTAAAAATTACTTCTTTTGGCGTGTTTGTTTTTTTCAGGGAAAACGCTGTGTTAATTCACGACCTACCATCATTCCGACAATTTGTTCCATACTGGATTCTTTCACATTTACCGTGTTGATCCATTTACCGTCGCGTAAAATAGTAATTTCATCACAGATTTTGAAGATTTCATCCATTTTGTGAGAAATATAAATAATTCCGCAACCGCGTTGTTTTAATTTGTCGATAATTTTTAAAACAGATGCTCAACTTCTTTTTCAGAAAGCGAGGATGTTGGTTCATCCATAATTACGATTTTAGCGTTGTATGAAAACGCCTTCGCAATTTCGATCATCTGCATTTGAGAAACTGAAAGTTTGGCGACTTTTTCTTTAGGATCTACATCAATATCCAATTCATCAAAAATCGCTTTAGTATCACGGTACATTTTTGGCGTGATCGACAAAAGGGTCCTTTAAGTGGATAGCGTCCAAGCCACAAGTTATCCATTACGCTAGTTTGGCGCACGAGGTTGAGTTCTTGGTGCACCATTGAAATACCATTCTCAAGGGCTTCTTTAGATGTTTTAAAATTGACGGGTTGACCTAAGAAAAGGATTTCACCTTCATCTTTGGCATAAATGCCGAATAAGCATTTTAATAATGTAGATTTGCCCGCGCCGTTCTCACCCATTAAAGCATGAACAGAATGTGAACGAACCGTTAAGTTTGCGTTATCTAAGGCTTTTACGCCTGGAAAGGACTTGCAGACATTGGTCATTGTGAGCAGCACTTGGCTGTCTTGACTTTGAGTTTGAGATGTCATATCCAACCTCGTTAAAAAGGGGAAGGGCAACTTCCCTTGGATTACAACAAAAAAATTGATGAGAAATTATTTTAAGAAGTCGCCTAAGTTGTCTTTATCTACACCAACATAAGGGATACGTACAACACGATCTTTTAATTCCCATTTTGTGCCTTCAGTTGCTGCTTTGCCTTGTGCTAAGTTGTTAGATAATTGAACAACTGCTTTACCTTGGTTCACACCATCGTTTAACACAGTACCAGCAAGTTCACCTTTTTGATGAGTTGCAATGCTTCTGGTAATGCATCCACACCGAAGATTGGGAGTTTTTACCATGTGCTTTGGTTGCTTCTAATGCACCTAATGCCATACCATCGTTGTTAGAAATAATTACTTCAATGTCGTTAGCTTTAGAGCTAGATAACCACGCATCTACTTTATCTTTCGCCATTGCAGCATCCCACATACCAGTATCAATAAATAATTGTTCTGTTTGGATACCTTTCGCATTAAGTTCTTCAACTACGAATTTTGTACGTGCTTCAGCATCTGGGTGACCTGGCTCACCTTTTAATAATACGAATTGGATTTTTGCCATCTTTATTTAAGTCTAGAGCAGGATTCGCTTTCCATTGTTTTGCAATTAAATCCCCTTGAATTAAGCCTGATTCTTTTGGATCAGTACCTACATAGTAAGCATGTTCATAAGAACCGATAGCTTTTTGCACCTGGGTCTTTATTAAAGAATACAACAGGAATGTTATCTGGTTTTGCTTTGCTAATAATGGTTGGCGCTGCAGCTGGGTCAACTAAGTTAATTGCAAGAGCTTTCACACCTTTGGAAAGTAATACATCAACTTGGTCATTTTGAATTGATTGTGCATTTTGGGAGTCATTCATTAATAAGTTAATGCCACCAAGTGCTTTAGCTTCTTTGTCGATTTCTTTACGCATTAAAGACATGAAGTTGTCATCGTATTTGTAAATGGTTACACCAATTTTGTTACTTGCTGCGAAGCTAGAAGATGCTGCACCTAAACCGATAGCCAAAGCAACTGCACTTAATACTGCTGTTTTTTTCATAATAACGCTCCTATTTTGGAATGTTGATGTTAGAGAGAAATATTGCATTACATTCTGCAATTGATGCCATATTAGCGAATAATCAGCTTGGAATCTGTGATCAAACTCACATAAATGAAAACGATTACATTAAAAATTCGGATTTGTGATCGCTATCACATTTTATGATGTGCGTTTATCTTCAAATTTAGATAGATTCCACAGAAAAACGACGTACTAATGTTGGGTTAAATTGAATTGTTGATGGCGTTCTCACCTCATTATCGACAAGGCTTAATGCAAGATTGGCCGCATAAGTTGCCATTAAATCAATAGGATAGCGAATTGTCGTCAATTTAGGGAATTAAATAACGAGCAATTGGCATATCGTCAAAACCAATGATTGAAAAATTGGCTTGGTACACTAATATTGTTTTTCATTGAGAACTGAAATGGCTCCCGCAGCCATTGAATCGTTATAAGCAACGACCGCAGTGAGATCTTTGTTATAACTAAGTAAATCAATCATGGCTTTTTCACCACCCTCGAAGTCTGGTGAATTATGCGTTATGGCATGCTCAATAATTGGATAATTGTGATCTTTTTAATGCAGTAAGATAACCATCTCGACGCTCAATTTCATCGAAAAATAGCATGGTTAGATCCAATATATGCAATATGTTTATGGCCACAACGGATAAGCATTTCTGTTGCTAAGTAGGTTCCTTTTTTATTATCTAAACTTACGCAACGATTTTCATAGCCTTGAATCACTCGGTTGATAATCACCATTCCAGGTACTGTTTTCAAATAATGGCTAAGTTCATCATCGGATAACGCTTTGGAATGCACAACTAAACAACTACAACGCTTGCGAAGTAAAGTATCAATAGCTTCACGTTCCTTCTCTGCATGGTGATAGCCAATGCCAATCAAGATTGTTTTACGATGTGCTTCTGCAACTTTATCTACGGCTTTCACTAAAATAGCAAAAAACTGAGTCTGTTACATCGGTGACAACCACACCAATAGTATCGGTGTTTTTGTATTGCAAGGGCTTTAGCATTTGCATCTGGCTGATAATTAAGTTGCTCAATTGCTTGTTTTACGGCAAGGCGGGTATCTTCACTCACTGAGGGATGCTGATTTACAACACGAGAAACAGTAGCAATAGATACATGAGCTAATTCGGCTACATCATGAATGGTGCTCATATAATGCTCTCCATAATAAAATCACGTTTCTCATTATGTTCTTTCTAAATAAAATTGAAAGCGGTTACTTTCTGATTTGTAACCGAGATCACAAAAAAACTTTTCAGAGATTTTTCCCATTATGTGATACTGATCACGGTTTATTTTTTTGAATTTGCTATCTTATGCGCAGTATTTTGTGTAACCGTTTACAATTTAGAAAGGGAGCCAATTATGAGTGATATTTTTGAACCAACCGAGCATCCACATCGTCGCTATAATCCGTTAATTGATCAATGGGTTTTGGTATCACCACATCGTGCTAAACGTCCATGGCAAGGGCAACAAGAAAAAGTGAATGAAGAACAAAAAAACCAAGTTATGATCCAACTTGTTATCTTTGCCCGAGTAATAAGCGTATTACAGGTGAATTAAATCCAGATTATCGTAAACCTTATGTGTTTAAAAATGATTTTTCTGCGCTTTTAGAAGATACGCCAGCCCCTGAAAAATCCTCAGATCCACTTTTCCAAAGTTCTCAAGCTCGTGGGGAAAGTCGGGTCATTTGTTTCTCTCAGATCATAGTAAAAACATTGCCATTATTAACCGCACTTGAGATTGAAGAAGTGATTAAAGTATGGCAAGAGCAACTTCGTGAACTTGGTGCGAAATACCAATGGGTGCAAATTTTTGAAAACAAAGGAGCAGCAATGGGGTGTTCTAACCCACATCCACATGGTCAAATTTGGGCGAATAGTTTCTTGCCAAATGAAGTTGCTCGTGAAGATCGCACACAACGCGATTATTTATTAAAAACATGGTTCAGTAATGTTAGTTGATTATGTAAAACGAGAACTGGCGTTGAAAAGAACGTATTGTCGTTGAAACTGAGCATTGGGTAGCTTTAGTGCCTTATTGGGCTGTTTGGCCATTTGAAACATTGCTTTTACCAAAAAACTCATGTAAAACGTTTAACTGAATTAAGTGACGAACAATCAAAAGATCTTGCGGTTATTTTGAAAAAAATTGACGACCAAATACGACAATCTATTCGAGACCTCTTTCCCATATTCAATGGGATTTCATGCTGCACCATTTAATGGCGAAGAAAACGAACATTGGCAGCTACATGCTCATTTTTACCCTCCTCTTTTACGCTCAGCAACCGTGCGTAAATTTATGGTGGGATATGAGATGTTAGGCGAAAAGCCAACGCGATTTAACGGCGGAACAGGCTGCAGAAACGACTGCGTGCGTTTGAGTGAAATTCATTATAAAGCAAAGAACTGAAATAATGCAGCCCAGTCCCTCTCTTTACAAAAGAGGGGCAGATCGAGTACAGATTTAATATAAAGGATAGAAATATGACCCCAATCCAAAAATGCTCAACAAATTTTTCAATAAACAGCATAAAAATTTGCCAGAAATTACCGTCTATGCGCCTGGTCGAGTAAATATCATCGGCGAACATACCGACTACAACGACGGCTTTGTTATGCCTTGTGCGATTAATTTTGGTACAGCCGTTTCTGGTTCAAAAACGAGATGATCATATTTGGAATGTTTATGCGGCTGATCTTGATGAAACTGATGAATTTTCTCTCAATGTTGAAATTCCTAAGAGTGAACACAAATGGGCTAATTACGTGCGTGGGGTTGTAAAAATTTATCCAAGAACGTTACCCGCACTTTCAACAAGGTGCAAATTTAGTGATTTCTGGAAATGTGCCGCTTTCTTCTGGATTAAGTTCATCTGCAGCGTTAGAAGTTGCAGTGGGTAAATTCTGCCAACAACTTGGCGATTTACCGCTTTTCTCACACGGATATTGCATTGAATGGGCAAAAAGCGGAAAACCAATTTGTTGGTGCAAATTGTGGCAATATGGATCAGTTAATTTCCGCACTTGGGCAGGAAAATCACTTACTGATGATCGATTGTCGTAGTCTTGAAACCATTCCAACACCTGTGCCACAAGATGTCGCCGTTATTATTGTGAATTCAAACGTACCGCACGATTTGGTAACGGGTGAATACAATACTCGCCGTCAGCAATGTGAAGAGGCAGCAAAATTTTTTTGGAGTAAAAGCGTTGCGTGATGTTTCAGTTGAACAATTCCGAAAAAGAGAAGCAGAATTGACCGCACTTTCACCATTAGCAGCAAAACGTGCTCGTCATGTCGTAACAGAAAATCAACGAGTACTCGATGCAGTGGAAGCATTGAAGAAAAATGATTTGACCCGTTTAGGGTGAGTTAATGGGGGAATCTCATGATTCAATGCGTGATGATTTTGAAATCACCGTGCCACAAATTGATTATTTAGTTGAATTGGCTCAACTTGTTATTGGCAAAAAGTGGTGGTGCACGTATGACGGGCGGCGGTTTTGGTGGTTGTATTGTCGCACTTGCGCCGCATGATAAAAGTCGATGCAGTTCGTAAAATTATTGCGGATAATTACGAGAAAACGACCGGTTTAAAAGAAACTTTTTATGTGTGCACAGCATCACAAGGTGTTCGAGTGATTTAAGAGAAAATGATGTTAGAACAAACCACTTTTAATGCGCCTGATGGTGCACCTTATCAGCTTATAACCCTGCAAAATGAAAATGGGATGCGTGTTCAATTTATGGATTGGGGCGCAACGTGAGCTTTTCCTGTAAAAGTGCCAGTAAATGGCACTTTTACGCGAGGTTTTATTGGGTTGTAAGGTAGAGGATTATCCCACTCATCAAAGCTATTTAGGCGCAAGCGTAGGGCGTTATGCAAATCGTATTGCAAATGCACAATTTGAATTGAAATGGTGAAACTCATTCAATTGAGAAAGTAATCAAGGTAAAACACCAGCTTCATGGTGGAGAGGGCTTTGATAAACGCCGTTGGAAAATTCAAGAGTGCGGTGAGAATTTTTGTGTGTTTTTCATTACATTCAGAGGATGGTGATCAAGGTTTTTCCCTGGTAATGTGGATGTGTCTGTAACCTATACGCTAACAGATGATAATAGCGTAAAAAATTGAATATGCAGGGATGAGTGATAGGGATACTGCATTGAACCTAACTAATCATGCCTATTTCAATTTAGAAAATGCAGAGCAAGGCAGTGACGTGCGTGAACATACATTACGTTTAAATGCTGATTTTTATCTGCCTGTAGATAATGAGGGGATTCCCTAATTCTCCATTAAAGCACGTAGTGAATACGAGTTTTGACTTCCGTATTGCTAAACCCATCAAACAAGATTTTTTACAAGGGGATCAGCAAGCAACAAAAGGTTACGATCATTCCTTTATTGTCAATAAAGCTTGGCAAAAGCCTTGCGTGTTACTGACTTCTCCAACTGGTGATTTAAGTTTAGAGGTAAGAACCTCGCAAGCCGCATTGCAGGTTTATACGGGGTAATTATCTTGCAGGTACACCAACGAGAAATGGCGAATTATATGCAGATTTTTCTGGCGTAGCACTGGAAACCCAATGTTTGCCCGACACGCCTAATCATCCTGAATGGCAAAATTACGGTGGCATTCAAAAAGCAGGCGTGCGATATTATCAATGGACGGAGTTTAAGTTCTTATTGATCTCTGGTTAACTGTGTTCGGTTTGTTAGCAATAAGGTTATGTCAATCACTAAGCATGAAGAAATTTTTGAAAAATAATACACTCAGATATAATTGATAATGTTTATCAATTATATCTGAGGATTCTGATTTATGAAAAAAACAAAAGCTTGCTACATTAGTAGCGTTTTTGCACATCTCCGATAGTGTTTGCTCAAGAACAGCCTACACTTTCTCATAACTCACCGCAAGAAAAGTTGAATGAAATTGTTGTGAGTGATTCAAATATTAGCGATGCATTGGTGAATACATCGGTAAGCCATCAACAAATTTTTCTTAAAACAGTCACGTGATGTAAAAAGATGTTTTTGCAGGAAAAATGGATGTTAATGTCAGCCAATTGCAAGGTGCACGCTCCGGCGGAGAAGGTGTAAATATTCGAGGCTTACAAGCTAACCGAGTCACTACAACAATAGATGATATTCCTTTACCAGAAGCGCAAGAAGCGAAACATTTTATTTCTTATGGTTCAGAATTTGGTCGTACTGATTACATTGATGTAAGTGCTTTACGTAGTGCTGATGTTCGTTATGCTGGTTCAGCTAATAGCCTTTCTGGTAGTGTTAATTTTACAACGATAGAACCTTCATATTTATTAAAAGGTCGTCATTTCGGTGGCGTTGTAGGAACTGGTTATAACAGTGTTGATCGTTCAGTTTATGGTAGTGCTGGAGGCGCAGTCAAAGCTGGAGATTATGAAGGCATGGTAATGCTAACCCAACGAAAAGGGAATGAAATTAAAAACCAAGGTAAAAAAATAATAGTGTTGGGGAAACACGTACAACTCCAAATCCAACGGATACTAAAAATACTTATCTATTAACTAAGCACTATTATCAACTAGATGATAAGAATAAGTTAGGATTTTATTTTTGAACATCAACATAAGAATATTAATAAAAGATTTACTTTCTTTCAATAATTCTAACATTGATATGCGTACAGGAACGCAGATAACGGGCTATACGCAGGATAAAGTAACTAGAGATCGTTTTTCGTTAAGTCACGAATACAATAGTGAAAAAAAGGCTGGTTGCAATATGCAAAAAACACAAATTTTTTTATCAAAATGCCAAAACTGAAAACTATCGTTATCGTTTAGGGTACACAAAGCTATCGCCAAGAAAAATACTAAATTTAGTGATAAAAAGCTATGGCCTTGTAAGTAATTTTAATTTCTGTAATTGATGGAAATATTCCTCAAGTGTTACGCTATGGTTTATCTTATGTGCATAATAAAGCGAGTGATGATATTCATCTTGTCAGACCAGCTTATCATCAAATCACCAATATGTATCCAATGGCAGAGATGCAACAGGATAAGTTTACTGGTTATTTAGAAAATGAAATGGCGTTTGGTAACTTTGCTATTACACCACAATTGGGGTTTTGTACATTATCGAGTAAAAACCAATATCTAATAATAATCGAGTTGCTGAATTACAGGCTCGTAAGCAATCTGAAGCCCAATTTACTCCAAAAATTAGCTTGGAATACCGTTTATCTGATAACTTTATTCCTTATTTACAATATTCTCGTGGTGTTAGAACACCATCAATACAACAGTTAAGCTCGTATCTCTTTAACAGTTATAGCAATATAAATGTCGCAGTGGTAGGGAATCCAAATTTGAAATCAGAAACTGCAGATAATTTTGAGGTTGGTGTAAAAGGTAAAACATCAGAGATTAATTATTTAGTGACTGGTTATTACAACCGCTATCATAATTTTATTGATTGGATTGCCAAACCGACGAATGGTTACACCAGCTTTATTCAATATGATAATCTTGATAAAAGCTAAGGTATATGGTGTCACAGCCGATATGAAATGGAATTTTTATGATGATTTTTTTACACTATTGCAGGGTATTTCATATTCACGTGGTAAAGCTGAAAATAATGGTATAAAAAAACACCAATAAATAGTATTCAGCCAATGAAAACAAAAATTAGGTTTTTGGTTATGAAGGAGAATCTTTTTGGGTGCTAATATCCAATGGACATACAGTCGAGGTAAATCAGACAAAAGATATTGAACAATCATTAGCTTACCAGTACAACCCAACAGGTGGATATTCTTTATTCGATTTGGGCGCTTATTGGAAACCAACCAAAAAACTTAATGTTTACAGCTAATGTGAATAATCTGTTTGATAAAAAAATATTGGAATTGGAATGATATTTCTTATCTTTCCTTGTTAACAAAAGGCAATGGGAAATAAACAACAGCAAGGGCAACCAGCATCAAGTATTCCAATGGCGATTACATCAGCCAATGCGGATCATTATAGCGCACCAGGACGTAATTTTAATATTGGCGTACGTTATGAGTTCTAACTAAAATCTAGATGAAATTAACCGCACTTTAGGGCCAAACCTAATGTGCGGTTATTTTTCATTGATTTTCCCTTTTTCGCTTTTTGCGCTTTTTCCAAAAATATGATACTTTTTTCGCCGTCAATAAGACATCAACTACAAAACCAATATGAACGACGAACAGCAAAAATTCAAACCAATCTGAAAAATACGAAAAACCTTTTTCCAATCTTTATTTGGTCGCTTTTTCAAGGTGAACTAAAAAATCGTGAAGAGCTTGTTGAGGTTATTCGCGATTCAGAACAAAAACGATTTAATTGATCAAAAATACTCGTGAAATGATTGAAGGCGTAATGGAAATCGCGGAGCTTCGTGTTCGCGATATTATGATTCCTCGTTCACAAATTATTTTTTTATTGAAGATCAACAAGATTTAAATACTTGTTTAAACACAATTATTGAATCCGCTCATTCTCGTTTTCCCTGTGATTGCCGATGCGGATGATCGCGATAATATCGTGGGTATTTTGCATGCGAAAGATTTATTGAAATTTTTTTACGTGAAGATGCCGAAAGAGTTTGATTTATCTTCATTATTGCGCCCCGTCGTGATTGTGCCAGAAAGCAAAAGAGTGGATCGTATGTTGAAAGATTTCCGCTCTGAGCGTTTCCATATGGCTATTGTGGTGGACGAATTTGGTGCGGTATCAGGTCTTGTTACCATTGAAGATATTTTTGGAACAAATTGTTGGCGATATTGAAGATGAGTTTGATGAAGAAGAAGTCGCGGATATTCGTCAGCTTTCTCGTCATACTTATGCTGTGCGTGCGCTCACCGATATTGATGATTTCAATGCGCAATTTAATACGGATTTTGATGATGAAGAAGTGGATACCATTGGTGGGCTGATTATGCAAACTTTTTGGTTATTTACCAAAACGTGGTGAAGAAATTACGTTGAAAAATCTTCAATTTAAAGTCACCTCGGCAGATAGTCGCCGATTGATTCAACTTCGAGTCACTGTGCCAGATGAACATTTGGCAGAAATGGATGATGTGGAAGAAAAAAAGCCGAATAGCATTTTATCATCCTCAATGATGGCGCGCGTTTTATAACGCGTGCTTTTTATTTACTTGAAATCGAAATTTTCAAATTTCAACACAAAAGACGCTCGTGAGGGCGTGCAAAATATAATTGAATTTATGAATAAATATTTTACTTATCTTATTGCGATTATATCTGGTTTTAGTCGGTGTTTTTGCCTTTTTCGCCATTTGATTATTGGCCTTTAGCCTATGTTTCTTTACTCGGTTTTACTTTATGTCGCTAAAAATTCTAAAAAAATCCACCGCACTTTTTAGCGACATTTTTTTGTGGTCGATGGGATTTTTTTCTGCTTTGGGGTGAGTTGGCTTAATGTCAGTATTCACCAATTTGGCGGCGCGTCTTTAGGTGTGAGTTATTTCCTTGTCGGTTTACTTGCGGCTTATCTTGCACTATACCCGATGCTCTTTTACCTATTTGGTTCAGCGTTTCCAAGTTCAAAGTGCGGTAATTTTTGCCGTGATTTGGACATTTACAGAGTTTTTACGTGGTTGGATTTTTACTGGTTTTCCTTGGCTTCAGTTTGGTTATACACAAATTGACAGCCCATTTTATGGCATTGCCCCGATTTTTGGGCGTAACAGGATTGACGTTCTTTACCGTTTGGGCAAGTGCGGTGATGTTTTAATCTTTGTTTTATCTTTATTTAAAACGAAAAAAATCTTAAATTAGTCTTGGCGAACGTTTTGTTATTGATCATAGTGGGGGGATGAGTGCTTATTCATCCCGAATTCACTTTGTAAAAATCTGTTAAAGATAAGGCAATTTCAGTCACGCTTGCTCAAGGAAATATTGAACAAAAATCTCAAATGGGATCCAGCTTATTTTTATTCTACTTTGGAGATTTATCAAAAATTAATCGCAGAAAATCTTGGTAAAACAGATTTAATTATTTTGCCTGAATCAGCATTGCCAACTCTTGAAAATGCGATTACGCCATTTTTTGAAGGATTAGATCGAGCTGCTAAAGAAACGAAAACGGAGATAATGGTTGGAACCGTATTCCAAGATACGAAATCTGGTAAGTTGCTTAATTCTATTATGACTGCTGGAAACCCAGACTTTCCTTATCAGCCAGATACGTCAAATCGTTATAGTAAGCATCATCTCGTGCCTTTCGGTGAATATGTTCCACTAGAAAGTATTTTGCGACCACTTAATTCAGTGTTTAATCTGCCGATGTCTGCATTTCAAAGCGGGGATGCAATTCAGCCATCTTTAATGGCAAAAAAACGCGCTTTTTCGCCAGCAATTTGCTATGAGATTATTTTTGGCGAACAAGTGCGGCAAAATTTGAAACAAGATACGGATTATTTGCTCACAATTTCTAATGATGCTTGGTTTGGTGATTCGATTGGACCTTGGCAACATTTACAGATGGCAAGAATGCGCGCTTTTAGAATTGGGTAAACCTCTTATTCGTGCAACGAATACGGGGATTTCAGTCTTTGTTGATGCACAAGGTAAGGTGTTAGCGCAGGCACCGCAGTTTATTGAAACAACGTTGACGCATAAAAATAGCACCTGCGGAAGGCAAAACCCCTTATTCTGTGTTGGGAAATATGCCTTTATATGCTTTATCATTGTTGTTTTTAGTATTACACGGCATGATGGCGTTTATTCGTCGTAAGATGAACCTTTCACAAAAACGCTAGTCAAAACGACCGCACTTTTTATTTATAAACGAGATTTTTAATGAATCAAAATCTAATTGAAGTTAAGAATCTCACCTTTAAACGCGGTGATCGCGTGATTTACGATAACCTGAATTTACAAGTAAAAAAGGGAAAAATCACTGCGATCATGGGACCGTCGGGGATTGGTAAAACCACCTTACTTAAATTGATTGGTGGGCAGCTAATACCAGAACAAGGTGAAATTTTGTTTGATGGACAAGATATTTGTCGTCTATCTAATCGTGAACTGTACGAAGTACGCAAGCGGATGGGGATGTTATTCCAATCAGGTGCGCTTTTTACGGATATTTCTACTTTTGATAATGTCGCCTTTCCAATTCGTGAACATACGCATTTGCCTGAAAGTTTAATTCGTCAAATCGTATTGATGAAATTAGAGGCGGTTGGGTTGCGAGGCGCTGCCGCATTTGATGCCTTCAGAACTTTCTGGTGGTATGGCTCGTCGAGCTGCATTAGCACGCGCTATTGCGCTTGACCCTGATTTAATTATGTTTGATGAGCCATTTACTGGGCAAGATCCAATCAGTATGGGCGTAATTTTGAGCCTGATTAAACGATTAAATGAAGCGTTAAATTTGACTTCTATCGTGGTGTCGCACGATGTGGAGGAAGTATTGAGTATTGCAGATTATGCCTATATTATTGCAGACCAAAAAAGTCATCGCAGAAGGAACATCAGAGCAGCTTTTTACAAAGCCAAGATCCGCGAGTGGTGCAATTCTTAAAAAGGTGAATCTGATGGTCCTGTGCGCTTTAAGTACCCAGCGCAAGATTATGTGAAGGAATTGTTTGAATGATCGTCAATTTTATTTCTGCTTTTGGAAAACAGGTGATCGACTTTTTCCGTGCATTAGGGACGAGCAGGCTTTTATGTTATTTGGCGCATTGATCGGCAAGCCACAAATTCGTAAGCATTTTCCTTTGCTTGTGAAGCAAATGCATGTGTTTAGGTGTCCAATCGTTACTCATCATTTTGTTGTCCGGTTTATTTATTGGAATGGTATTAGGACTACAAGGTTATGTCGTGTTAGTCGATTTTTCTGCTGAAACAAGTTTAGGGTCAGCTTGTGGCGCTTTCTCTTTTGCGAGAATTAGGGCCTGTTGTTACCGCACTTTTATTTGCTGGTCGAGCTGGTTCTGCATTGACGGCTGAAATAGGCTTAATGAAAGCCACTGAACAACTTTCTAGTCTTGAAATGATGGCTGTTGATCCTTTACGTCGAGTGATTGCACCTCGTTTTTTTGGGCAGGCGTTATTTCCATGCCAATTTTGTCAATCTTGTTTATTGCGATTGGTATTTGGGGCGGTTCCTTTAGTCGGTGTGGATTGGAAAGGTGTTGATTCAGGCAGCTTTTTGGTCTGTGATGCAAAATTCCGTGAGTTGGAGCTATGATATTTTAAATGGCTTTATTAAAGCGGTTTTCTTTGCTGTAGCCGTAACTTGGATTGCGCTGTTTTAATGGTTATGATTGTATGCCAACATCAGAAGGTATCAGCCAAGCTACAACACGAACAGTTGTGCATGCCTCGCTTGTTGTTCTAGGATTAGATTTTATTTTGACTGCTATTATGTTTGGAGCTGGTTAAGGATTTTTTTATGAGACAAACAATTAAATATGAATTTTGGGTCGGGTTATTTTTATTACTTGGTATTGGCGCCTTAGTTTTTTTAGGTTTACGCGTAGCCAACGTACAAGGTTTTGGTGAGACGAAATCTTATACTGTGACGGCAACTTTTGATAATATTGGTGGACTTAAAAGTACGTGCACCATTAAAAGTTGGTGGAGTGGTTATTGGGCGCGTGAGCGGTATTACGCTTGATGAAAAAAGCTATTTACCAAAAGTCAGTATTGCAATTAATCAAGAATATAATGAAATCCCAGAAAACAGTTCTTTATCAATTAAGACATCGGGCTTATTAGGTGAGCAATATATTGCATTGACAATGGGATTTGATGATGGTGAATCGGCTATGCTTAAAGAGGGTAGCCAAATTCAAGATACAAAATCTGCTATGGTGTTGGAGGATTTAATCGGCCAATTCCTTTACGGCGATAAAAAATCTGATGGTAACAGTGAAAAGACTGAGCCTACAGTACAATAACAACTAACATTTATTTAGGAGATTTATGATGAAATTTTTCCAAGTGAAAAAATGGTTTGCAATTTTAACCTTAGTATTTACCGCACTTTTTACTGCTGGTACAGCTATGGCTGAAACAAGCCCTTATGTATTAATGCAACAAGCGTCAGATAAATTGTTTTCTGATATTCAGGCAAATCAAAGCCAGATTAAAAAGAATCCAAATTATTTACGTACTATCGTTCGTAATGATTTGCTGCCTTATGTTCAAGTCAATTATGCAGGTTCTTTGGTTTCTAGGTTCTCATTTCAAATCAACTACACCTGAACAACGTGAAAAATTCTTTAAAGCTTTTGGTGATTTTATTGAACAAGCTTATGCACAAGTATTAACGGCATATTCAAATCAACAAATCCAAATTGAGCCAGAAAAAGCATTAGGCGACAAAAACTTAGTAAATATTCGTGTGAATATCATTCAAGTTAACGGATCTGCGCCAATTAAATTAGATTTTAAATGGCGTAAAAATAGTAAAACTGGCGAATGGCAAGCTTATGACATGGTTGCTGAGGGCGTGAGCATGGTTGTGACAAAACAACAAGAATGGAGTGGTATCTTACGTCAACATGGCATTGATGCATTAACTGCACAAGTACAAAAATCAGCAGCCCAACCTGTAACATTAAGCAAATAATCTTGTTGCCATGTTAAATTGGGATTTAAAGAAAAATGATGATAAGATAGCGCTCCTTTTATCAGGGGAGCTATCTCGCAACACGTTGTTGCCTATGTGGCAGCAACGTGATGTTTTTTTATCAGCTAATGCGCTGGATAAAACGGTTATTGAATGGGATTTGTCTGGTATTCAACATATTGATTCAGCTGGTTTTGCAGCTCTTTGTGATTTTTTACGAGAGTGCCAAAAGCTTAACAAAACAGTGCGATTAGTTTATCCACCAAAAACAATTATTAACCCTTGCAGATCTTGTTGGTTTGTCTGATTGGATCGCAAATTTTACAGATCTTAATTAAACGGAAATCTGATGGAACTTCAAGAAATTGAACGAATTTTAAAAGATGCGCTAAATGTAGAAGAGGTTTATGCTCAAGGTGAAAACGCGCATTTTGGCGTGATTGTAGTGAGTGATGAAATTGCTGCACTTTCTCGCGTAAAACAACAACAAACAATTTATGCTCCGTTAATGGCTTATTTTACTACTGGCGAAATTCACGCGTTAACAATTAAAACTTATACCACTGAAAAGTGGAAACGTGATCGTGCATTAAACCAACTTAATTAAGGATTCAAAAAATGGAAAAATTTCGTGTTTATGGGCAATCTCGTTTAAGTGGAACCGTGAATATTTCAGGTGCAAAAATGCCGCACTTCCAATTCTTTTTGCTGCTATTTTAGCAACAGAACCAGTTAAACTCACGAATGTTCCTGCGCTTAAAGATATTGAAACTACGTTGAAAATTTTACGTAAATTAGGCGTGGTTGTGGATCGTGATGAAACTGGCGCAGTTTTTATTAGATACATCGAATATTGATCATTTCACTGCTCCTTATGAATTGGTCAAAACCATGCGTGCTTCAATTTGGGCATTGGCGCCTTTAGTGGCTCGTTTTCATCAAGGCCAAAGTATCGTTACCTGGCGGTTGCTCTATCGGTGCTCGTCCAGTTGATCTCCATATTAGCGGTTTAGAAAAATTAGGCGCGGACATTGTTCTTGAAGAAGGATATGTAAAAGCACAAGTATTAGATCGCCTTGTGGGAACTCGCATTGTGATGGAAAAAAAGTAGTGTAGGTGCAACTTTTATCTATTATGATGGCAGCAACGCTTGCGAAAGGAACCACAGTGATTGAAAACGCGGCTCGTGAGCCTGAAATTGTAGATACCGCTGACTTCCTCAATAAAATGGGCGCGAAAATATCTGGTGCAGGTTCTGATCACATTACGATTGAAGGTGTTGAACGTTTAACTGGTTGTGAGCATAGTGTCGTGCCAGATCGTATTGAAACGGGTACATTCTTAATTGCCGCAGCAATTTCGGGCGGTCGTGTTGTTTGTCAAAAATACTAAGGCTGATACTTTAGATGCAGTGATCGATAAACTTCGTGAAGCTGGCGCTCAAGTTGATGTTACTGAGAATAGCATCACTTTAGATATGCTTGGAAAGCGCCCTAAAGCAGTGAATATTCGTACTGCGCCACATCCTGGTTTCCCTACTGATATGCAGGCTCAATTCACCTTATTAAATATGGTGGCAGAGGGCACAAGTATTATTACTGAAACGATTTTTTTGAAAAATCGTTTTATGCATATTCCTGAATTAATTCGCATGGGCGGTAAAGCTGAAATTGAAGGGAATACTGCGGTATGTCATGGTGTTGAACAGTTGTCTGGCGCAGAAGTGATGGCAACAGATTTACGCGCATCAATCAGTTTAGTTCTTGCAGGTTGTATCGCAACAGGTGAGACTATTGTAGATCGTATTTATCATATCGATCGTGGTTATGAGCATATCGAAGATAAAATTACGAGGCCTAGGTGCGAAAATTGAGCGTTTTTTTCTGGAAGTGATGAAGCGTAATTAGGTACGCTACTTTTCTATTAGAAATTACAAGTTTATTTATAATCTTAAATTTCTATTAATGCCTTTCTTTAGAAAGGCATTTTTACTGAAATTTTATAAGAGTAGATTGAACACATTGTTTAGAAACCTGTTTTTCTATAAGAAAGTGCGGTAGATTACTTTTTTTATTTTGATAGTAATCAGTCATATCGCTTTTTTTATAACTAAAAATTTATAAACTATAAATAAATAATCTTGTTTTTTTCATAAGTTTGGTTTTTTTATAATCATGCTTAGACAGACACAACACAAGGAAGAAAAAAATGAAAAATTACTTTTTTTACAACCGCACTTTTTAAGCGCTGGTATTGCTTTTCTCAACATTTTCTCACGCTGGTGAAATTGCTGACCGCGTTGAAAAAAACTAAAAACTTTATTAGTGGGAACTGAGGGTACTTATGCGCCATTTACTTTCCATGGTAAAGACGGCAAAATTGACAGGCTTTGATGTAGAAATCATTGAGAAAGTGGCAGAAAAAAATTAGGTTTGAAAATTGAATTTAAAGAAACCGCTTGGGATGGAAATGTATGCAGGTTTGAATGCGAAAACGATTTGATGTTATTGCAAACCAAACGAATCCAAGTCCAGAGCGCTTAAAAAAATATGATTATTCTGCGCCTTTATAATTATTCTGCTGGCGTTATTGTGACGAAAGAAAAATAATAACAGCATTAAGACTTTCTCTGATTTAAAAGGTAAAAAATCAGCTCAATCAGCAACGAGTAACTGGAGCAAAGATGCTCGTGATAATGGTGCGATTCTTGTGACAGTGGATAGCCTTGCTCAAAATCTTGAAGCAGTCAAACAAGAACGTGTTGATGCAACAGTGAATGATAAATTAGCTGTGCTTGATTATTTCAAAAAACAACCAAATGCAGGTTTAAAAATTGCCGTTGAGAGCGATAAGAAAATTCCAACAGGTTTTGCATTTTTGAAAGGTGAAGAAGAACTCATTGCAAAAGTGAACAAAGCACTAGATGAACTACGCCAAGACGGTACATTAAAACAACTTTCAATTAAATGGTTTGGTGATGACATTACTCAATAATTTGTTAGCGAGTCTTCCATTTATGAGTGCAGAACGAGCTGATTATGTAATCAGCTCGTTTTGGCCTATGTTGGAAGGCGCAATTTTATATACGATTCCCTTAGCCGTTATTTCCTTTTTTTGTGGTTTATTTATTGCGGTAATTGTTGCCGTAATTTGTACGCTTCCTCATCCAAATTTTATGACTAAACTTTTGCAAAGTATTTGTCGCGCTTATATTTCTATTATTCGTGGTACGCCAATGCTTGTGCAGATTTTTTTATTATTTTCTATGGATTGCCTGAAGTCGGCATTAAACTCGAGCCCTTTCCCAACTGCAATTATTGCCTTCTCAGTCAATATCGGTGCTTATGCTGCAGAAACAGTACGTGCATCAATTATTGCGATCCCAAAAGGTCAGTGGGAGGCTTCTTATGCTATTGGAATGAATTATCAACAGGCATTTATTCGCTACGATTATGCCACAGGCATTACGCATTTCCGTGCCATCGCTTTCTAACACTTTTTATTAGTACGGTGAAAGATACCTCTTTGGCTTCCTTAGTATGGATTGCAGAACTCTTTCGTGTCGCACAAAAATATTACAGCTGAGAATTATGAGTTTATCTTGATTTATAGTGAGGCTGCATTTGATTTATTGGGTTTTTCTGCCTTGTGTTATCTATTGGTCAAATGCGTTTAGAAAAACGTCTTTCTCGTCACTTGTAAGGATTGTCTATGTTAAAAGTAAGTAATATTCAGAAAAAAACTTTAATGGCAATCATGTGTTAAAAAGGCATTGATTTTGAAATTAATAAAGGTGAAGTGGTCGCAATTTTAGGACCTTCTGGTTCTGGAAAAACCACCTTTTTACGTTGCTTAAACTTGCTTGAGAGACCAGAGCAAGGCATTTTGGAATTTACTGATGGTAGTCTAAAAAAATTGATTTTAGCCAGAAAAATTAGTAAAAGCAGATGAATTGAAGTTGCGCCGACGTTCATCAATGGTATTTCAACAATATAATTTATTTCCTCATCGTTCCGCCCTTGAAAATATCATGGAAGGAATGGTTGTCGTCAAAAAACAAGATAAGGCTCAGGCTAGAGAAAAAGGCTCTTAGCTTGTTAGAAAAGGTAGGGCTAAAAAATAAAAGCGGATTTATTTCCCATCCCAACTTTCTGGCGGTCAGCAACAGCGAGTTGGGATTGCCCGAGCCCTTGCGGTAAAACCTGATATTATTTTTATTAGATGAACCTACATCGGCGTTAGATCCTGAATTAGTTGGCGAGGTGTTACAAACACTAAAAATGCTTGCTCAAGAAGGCTGGACAATGATTATTGTTACGCATGAAATGCAGTTTGCGAAAGATGTTGCAGATCGTGTGATTTTTGATGGCAGATGGGAATATTGTAGAACAAAAATACAGCAGATAAATTCTTTACTTGCCCACAACACGAGCGAACTAAACAGTTCTTGCTACAAGCAAAAATACTACTTGAGCCAGATTATTGTATTTAAAGTGCGGTAAATTTTTAGAGAGTTTTCTGAATAATGGATTATTTTAGGATTTGATTGAAAATGTGATGAATTTCACAAGTTGAGAATTAAATTTCTCTGAATCTTTACATTATCAACGCACAATGCAAGAATGATCGCATTTAAATTTAAGTCAATAGGAGTAAATCATGACTTTGTCAGAACGTTTAAAAACAAGAATTTGTTTCTGGTTGGAAACCTTTTTGAGGTAGTTTGGCTTGCGCTTTTTCATCATTGCACAGATTTGGGCTTATGTACAAGCGCCAGATTCTTGGTTAGCAATGATTTCTGGTATTTCCGGTATTTTTGTGTGGTATTAGTAAGTAAAGGTAAAATTAGTAATTATTTCTTTGGATTAATTTTTGCTTACACTTATTTTTATGTCGCTTGGGGATCAAATTTCTTAGGCGAAATGAATACCGTACTCTATGTATATTTGCCATCTCAATTTATTGGTTACTTCATGTGGAAAGCCAATATGCAAAATAGTGATGGTGGAGAAAGTGTGATTGCAAAAGCTTTTAACTGTTAAAGGATGGATGACATTAATTGTTGTGACTACGGTTGGGACTTTGCTTTTTGTTCAAGCATTACAAGCGGCTGGCGGTAGTTCAACAGGTTTAGATGGTCTAACTACTATTATTACGGTTGCTGCACAGATTTTAATGATTTTTGCGTTATCGTGAACAGTGGTTGTTATGGATTGCTTTAAATATCCTTTCTATTTTCTTATGGGCAGAAACACCAGCCATGTACTTAATGTACTCAGCCTACTTACTTAACTCGTTGTACGGTTATTATAACTGGACGAAATTGGTTAAACGTAGCTAAAAACATACTTAAGCAAAATTAGAAACAAAAAGAGCGGTAATTTTACCGCTCTTGTTTTCTTTGCTTTGAAGATTAACGCATTGTAACGAATTCTTCTGAACCCGTTGGGTGAATAGCCACGGTGTTATCAAAAATCAGCTTTTGTTGCGCCCATTTTTGATTGCTACGGCAAATCCTTGAATCATTTCATCTACACCAAAACCAATGCCATGTAAACCCACAACTTTTTCATCTTTACCCACACAAACTAATTTTCATTTTGCACGGTTGGCGATGTTGAGTGACCGCAGTGTACATTGCAGTGAAAGAGGATTTATATACCTTAACATTTTCAGCACCATATTGTTCGATAGCTTGAGGTTCAGTTAAACCTACAGTGCCGATTGGTGGATGGCTGAATACAACGGTTGGAACTAAATTGTAATCTAAATGTTCAGTCGGTTTATTATTGAATAAACGCTCAGAAAGGCGGCGACCCGCTGCAACTGCAACCGGTGTTAATTCAATGCCGTTTTTCGATAATATCGCCTACCGCATAAATGCCTTTCACATTAGTATTTTGATATTTATCTACTTTGACATAGCCGCGTTCATTCGTTTCTACGCCAGCATTTTCTAAGCCAATTGTATCTGTCGCAGGAACACGACCTGCAGCCCAAATAACACAGTCCACAGTAACATCAGATTGACCATCACATTTTACTGTAAGAGAACCATCTGCATTTTTAACAATCTCAGATGGTGTGGAATTGGTATGTAATTGAATTCCATCTTGCGCAAGTACTTCCACTAATGTTTCTACGATTAATGGATCTTGATTACGCATTGGCGCATGGCGACGCACTAATAAATGGGTTTCCACGCCTAGGCTGTTTAATACACCAGAAAGTTCAACGGCAATATAGCCAGCACCAATAACCGCAGCGCGTTTTGGTAATTCTGTTAATGCAAAGAAACCATCTGAATCAATGCCGTATTCTTGTCCTTTAATGTTTGGACGATATGGGCGACCACCTGTTGCGATTAAAATATGATCTGCGGTTACTTGTTCTTTTGTACCATCAGCAAGTGTTACTTCAATAGTATGCGCATCGACAAATTTTCCGAAACCGTTAATTACATCAATGTTATTTTTCGCTAATACATTGTTATAAGATGTATGAATACGACCAATATAGGCTTGGCGACTTTCAATCAGTTTTGAAAAAAATCAAATTTTTTTCACTTCAACATCAAAAGCCATAATCTGGTGCATAATTGTTAATTGCTTCTGCAATGTGTGCACCATAAAACATTACTTTTTAGGTACGCAACCTACATTTACACAAGTACCGCCAAGATGTTTTGCTTCAATAATTGCGCATTTTTTTCCATAGCTTGCAGCACGATTTAGAGAAGCAATACCGCCACTGCCACCGCCAATAGCGATGTAATCATAATGTTTAGTCATAGTTTGATCCTTTTTGAACTCAAAAAATTTTCCGTATTTTTGCCTAATTTTTATAAAGAATGCTATAAATTGATGTAATTGGTTTTTATAAATATTTTTTTATTCTTTTTGAACATCTAATTAGCTTTAGATGATTTTATATGAAAAAAGTAGTATGTAGAATAAAATGACATCATAAAAAAATGAGGAAGGTTATATTAACCTTCCTCACTTAAGAGCATATCTAATTAGCTATGTGATTAATTAGCATATTGGTTAATCGCAGCAGGATACTTCTTGATCTTGATAAATGTTATTCACAATATCGTTAAATGTTTGAGACAGAACTTTTTGAATTTCGTCATTATCTGCATTTAATGCGCCTTCTTGTGAACGAGTAGCATTAAATGCTTTGTTATATGAACCTTTCGCACCTTGAACATAAACAGTCGCTTGAATTTTTGGTATTAAGTTTATAACGAAGATTACCTTTGTTCTACTTGCGTAGCAAATTCACGTACATCCACAGTTACCCACGCATTTGATCCATTGGATTGCCCAATTCTAAAACCTTTACTAATAAGATTTTTGTTGCATCACTTGTTGGAATAATTGTGTAACACTCGGTGATGAATTTAATTTAATGAGTTCTCCCACGCTTGGTGTAGCTCGCGATATCTTGCGTTGTGCGGCTATCTTTCGTTGTTACATACACAATCGCATTTTTGATTAATGTTCATTGTGGCATTTGGTGCTGGTGGTGTGAACGTTAATGTATTTGATTGTGCTTGGCAGCCAGCAAGGAGCAGCGTAGCGGCTGCAATACTTACTGCTGATAATGTTTTGATTTTGTTTGATAATGTCATAATTTCCCCAATGAGCCAGTTAAAACTGTGTTATTCTTGCAAACTTCATTGCTAATGTATAGCGTTTCATTGTGATTTTTGTGGAGATTTATGATGTCTGTTCAACAAACTATCGAACAAAAAAATTCAACTAGAATTTCAACCGAACTTTTTTAGTGTAGAAAATGAAAGCCACTTACATAGTTCTGGTCGTGGTACGGAATCTCATTTTAAATGTGTGATTGTGAGTAATATTTTTGAAGGTATGCGTAAAGTACAGCGTCATCAACGTGTTTATCAATTGCTTGCAGATGAGCTTAATGACGGTGTTCATGCGTTAGCATTGCATTTGTTTACTGTAGAGGAATGGGGCGAGTTAAATGAGAAAATTCCCGCTTCAACGAAATGCGCAGGCGTTGGGCATTAATTTTTTATGTTATGAAGATGTAACATTTTTTTGATATATCGCAAAAGGTTTTTACAAAAAAAGTAGGCGTTTAAGTAGCGAAAAAAGCAGATTTTTCGCTAGAATAAGGCGCTTAATTTTATCCAAATTCAATTTCTCGATAAGGATGTTTATCGTGAAGTTAACCGATTTGAGTTTTTTTATTTTTGTGGCATTAATGTCTTTTTTTAAAGGCATTTTTGCCACGCTCAAACACGAGATTGCATTTAACTTGCTTTATTTGCAATTATATTTTTAACCTTGAAAAGTAGTGCAAACAGTATGATTACAATTAAGAAAGGCTTGGATCTCCCAATTGCGGGAAAACCAGCACAAGTAATCCACAACGGAAATGTTGTGAATCAAGTTGCGATTCTAGGTGAGGAGTATGTGGGGATGCGCCCTTCGATGAAGGTGCGCGAAGGCGATGTTGTAAAGAAAGGCCAAGTGCTTTTTGAAGACAAGAAAAATCCAGGTGTGATTTTTACAGCCCCTGCAAGTGGTACTATCACTGTAATCAATCGTGGTGAGAAGCGCGTATTACAATCTGTCGTAATTAATGTGGAAGGAAATGAGCAAATCACTTTCGCAAAATATAGTGCAGAACAATTGAATACGCTTTCTTCTGAACAAGTAAAACAAAACCTTGTTGAATCAGGTTTATGGACTGCATTACGTACTCGTCCATTTAGCAAAGTGCCTGCGATTGATAGTGAACCAGCCTCAATTTTCGTGAATGCAATGGATACCAATCCATTAGCCGCAGATCCTGCAATCGTGCTAAAAGAATTTTGGCAAGATTTCACGAATGGTTTGACAGTATTAAGTCGTTTATTCCCTTCAAAACCGTTACATTTGTGTAAAGCGGGCGATACCAATATCCCAACTGTTGATCTTGAAAATTTACAGATTCATGATTTTGGTGGCGTTCACCCTGCCGGTCTTGTTGGTACTCATATTCATTTTATTGATCCTGTTGGTGTAAATAAAACTGTATGGCACATCAATTATCAAGATGTGATCGCAGTGGGTAAATTATTTACAACAGGTGAGCTTTATGTTGAACGTGTTATTTCTCTTGCTGGTCCGCAAGTTAAAGAACCTCGTTTAATTCGCACTGTAATTGGCGCTAATCTTTCTCAATTAACCCAAAATGAATTAAGTGCGGGTGAAAAATCGCGTAATTTCTGGTTCAGTGCTTTGTGGTCAAACAGCAAAAGGTGCTCATGACTATTTAAGTCGTTATGCATTGCAAGTCTCGGTAATTGCTGAAGGTAATGAGAAAGAATTCCTTGGCTGGATTACACCGCAATCAAATAAATATTCAATTACTCGTACAGTGTTAGGTCACTTTGGTAAGAAATTATTCAATTTTACTACTGCAGAAAAACGGTGGTGAGCGTGCAATGGTTCCAATTGGTAGCTATGAGCGCGTGGTGCCGTTGGATATTTTACCGACATTATTATTACGTGATTTAATCGTGGGCGATACCGATGGTGCGCAAGCGTTAGGTTGTCTTGAATTAGATGAAGAAGACTTAGCGTTATGTTCTTTCGTTTGCCCGGGCAAATATGAATACGGTTCAATCTTGCGTCAAGTACTAGATAAGATTGAGAAGGAAGGTTAAAAAATGGGTTTGAAAAATCTTTTTGAAAAATGGAACCCGCGTTTTTTTACCAGGTGGTAAATACAGCAAGCTTTATCCGATCTTTTGAATCGATTTATACCTTGCTTTATACACCAGGTACAGTAACGCACAAAAATACTCATGTTCGTGATGCGTTAGACTCAAAAACGTATGATGATTACGGTTTTCCTTGCGTTGTTCCCCGCGATTTTCTACGGGATGTACAATGTGGGTAACCAAGCGATTCCAGCCTTAAATCAATTAGGCAATTTAGATCAACTGATTGCTAACGATTGGCACTATGCACTTGCAAGTTCATTAGGTTTAGATTTAACTGCCAATGCAACTTGGGGTTCAAAAATGGCGCTGGGAGCGATTTTTCTTTTACCAATTTACTTAGTGGTGTTTTCACCGTTTGTACTATTTGGGAATTATTGTTCTCAGTTGTGCGTGGTCATGAAGTAAAATGAAGGGATGTTCGTTTCAACCATTTTATTTGCGTTAATCGTTCCACCAACATTGCCATTATGGCAAGCCGCATTAGGTATTACTTTTGGTATCGTTGTGGCAAAAGAAATTTTTGGTGGTGTTGGTCGTAACTTCATGAACCCTGCACTTGCAGGCCGAGCTTTCTTGTTCTTCGCCTATCCAGCTCAAATTTCAGGTGATACGGTTTGGACTGCTGCTGATGGTTTCTCTGGCGCAACCGCACTTTCACAATGGTCACAAGGTGGTCAGGAGCATTACAACATACAGTCACTGGCGCTCCAATCACTTGGATGGATGCTTTTGTTGGTAATTTACCTGGTTCAATGGGTGAAGTTTCTACGCTTGCAATTTTAATCGGTGGCGCAGTGATTGTGTTCACTCGTATTGCAGCGTGGCGCATTATTGCTGGTGTGATGATTGGTATGATTGCAACTTCAACTCTATTCAATTTAGTTGGTTCTGATACTAACCCAATGTTCTCAATGCCTTGGCATTGGCACCTTGTTTTAGGTGGATTTGCATTAGGTATGGTATTTATGGCAACAGACCCTGTTTCAGCATCCTTTACCAATGCAGGTAAGTGGTGGTACGGTGCATTAATTGGTGTAATGGCTGTATTAATTCGTACTGTAAACCCAGCTTATCCGGAAGGCATGATGTTAGCGATTTTATTTGCAAACTTATTTGCACCGATTTTCGACTACATCGTTGTTCAAGCAAATATCAAACGTCGGAGAGCAAGAACAAATGGCTAAGTTTAATAAAGACAGCGTAGGCGGTACAATTCTTGTCGTATTGCTACTGAGTTTAGTTTGTTCCATTATTGTTGCTGGTTCCGCAGTAATGTTAAAAGCCTGCACAAGAAGAACAAAAGTTACTCGATAAACAAAAAAATATCTTTGAATGTAGCTGGTCTTTTACAAGAAAAACACGAATGTAAAAAGAAACTTATGCAAAATTTATCGAGCCCCGTTTCGTTGATTTAGCAACGGGTGAATACACACAACAAGCAGATGATAGCCAACAAGCTATTCCTGCTGATGCGGATAAAGCACGTATTCGTTCTCGTAGCAAAACGACTGAAGTTTATCTTGTAAAGATGAACAAGGTAAAAACTCAATCAAGTTATTTTACCAATTTATGGAACAGGCTTGTGGTCAGTGATGTATGGCCTAGTATCTGTTCAACCAGATGGTAATACTATTAATGGTATCACTTACTACCAACATGGTGAAACGCCAGGATTGGGTGGTGAGATCGAAAATCCAAACTGGGCAAGTTTATTTAAAGGTAAAAATTGTTTGATGAACAACATCAACCTGCAATTCACATCGTGAAAGGGCAAGCTCCACAAGATGAGCATAGTATTGATGGTTTATCAGGCGCGACGTTAACTGGTAATGGTGTACAAGGTACATTTGATTATTGGTTTAGTGCGAACGGTTTTGGTCCATATCTTGAAAAACTTCATGCGGGAGCAAACTAATGTCTGAAAAAGCAAATTATAAAGATCTGTTGTTAGCTCCGGTTGTTAAGAACAACCCGATTGCATTACAAATTTTGGGTATTTGTTCTGCATTAGCGGTAACAACAAAAATTAGAAACTGCTGTTGTAATGGCGATTGCAGTGAGTTTGGTAACAGGGTTATCAAGTTTCTTTGTTTCTTTGATTCGCAACTACATTCCAAACAGTATTCGTATTATTGTGCAACTTGCGATTATTGCATCACTTGTAATCGTTGTTGACCAAATATTAAAAGCCTACGCTTATGGTTTGTCTAAACAACTTTCGGTATTCGTTGGCTTTGATTATCACTAACTGTATCGTAATGGGTCGTGCTGAAGCATTTGCGATGAAGTCGCCTCCCGTTGAAAGTTTTGTAGATGGTATCGGTAATGGTTTAGGTTATGGTGCGATGTTAATTATCGTAGCATTTTTCCGTGAACTTATCGGTTCAGGTAAATTATTTGGTATGACTATTTTTGAAACCATTCAGAATGGTGGTTGGTACCAAGCAAATGGTTTATTCCTACTTGCACCAAGTGCATTCTTTATCATCGGATTTGTTATCTGGGGATTAAGAACTTGGAAACCAGAGCAACAGGAGAAGTAATCAATGGAACATTATATTAGCCTATTTGTTAAGGCTGTCTTCATTGAAAAATATGGCACTTTCTTTCTTCTTAGGAATGTGTACTTTCTTAGCGGTATCTAAAAAGGTATCAACTGCGTTTGGTCTTGGTATTGCGGTAACTTTCGTTCTTGGTATCGCAGTGCCGGTAAACCAATTAATTTATTCAAATGTGTTAAAAGAAAATGCTTTAATTGAAGGTGTAGATTTATCATTCTTGAACTTCATTACCTTCATTGGGGTTATTGCTGGTTTAGTGCAAATTCTTGAAATGGTATTAGACAAATTTATGCCATCTCTTTATAACGCATTAGGGATTTTCTTACCGTTAATCGCAGTAAACTGTGCGATTTTTGGTGGGGTGTCTTTCATGGTTCAACGTGATTACAACTTCCCTGAATCTATCGTGTACGGTTTCGGCTCTGGTTTAGGTTGGATGTTAGCGATTGTGGCGCTTGCTGGCTTAACTGAGAAAATGAAATATGCGGATATTCCTGCAGGGTTAAAAGGTTTAGGTATTACCTTTATCTCTGTTGGTTTAATGGCGTTAGGCTTTATGTCTTTCTCTGGTATTCAATTATAAGGAGTGTAATCAATGAGCGATTCAGTAATTCTTGCACTCGGTATTGCCGCATTCACGGTCATTGTATTAGTGTTAGTGGCGATCATCTTATTTGCGAAATCAAAATTAGTCGATTCTGGTGATATTACTATCGGCATCAATGACGATCCTGAAAAAGCGATCACATTACCGGCAGGGTGGCAAAGTATTAGGTGCTTTAGCAAGTAAAGGTATTTTTCGTATCTTCTGCTTGCGGTGGCGGTGGCTCTTGTGGTCAATGTATTGTTAAAGTGAAAAATGGTGGCGGAGAAATTCTTCCAACCGAACTTTCTCACATTAACAAACGTGAAGCAAAAGAAGGTTATCGTCTAGCTTGTCAAGTTAACGTGAAAGGTAATATGGAAGTTGAACTTCCTGAAGAAATCTTCGGCGTGAAAAAATGGGAATGTACAGTTATTTCTAATGATAACAAAGCAACCTTTATCAAAAGAGCTTAAATTGGCTATTCCTGAAGGCGAGGAAGTGCCTTTCCGCGCGGGTGGTTATATCCAAATCGAAGCTGAGCCACACGTGGTGAACTATAAAGATTTCGATATTCCTGAAGAATACCACGAAGACTGGGATAAATATGATTTATGGCGTTATGTTTCTAAAGTTGACGAGCATATTATCCGTGCTTACTCAATGGCTTCATACCCCTGAAGAGAAAGGCATCATTATGCTTAATGTGCGTATTGCAACGCCTCCGCCACGTCAACCTGATGCACCTCCAGGTCAAATGTCTTCATACATTTGGTCATTAAAAGCAGGGTGATAAAGTGACTATTTCTGGTCCATTTGGTGAATTCTTTTGCGAAAGAAACTGATGCAGAAATGGTATTTATCGGTGGTGGTGCGGGTATGGCGCCAATGCGTTCTCATATTTTTGACCAGTTAAAACGTCTTCACTCTAAACGTAAAAATGTCATTCTGGTATGGTGCACGTTCTAAACGTGAAATCTTCTATCAAAGAAGACTTTGACCAATTACAAGCTGAAAATCCAAACTTTGTATGGCATGTTGCATTATCAGATGCATTGCCTGAAGATAATTGGACTGGCTATACAGGCTTTTATTCACAATGTACTTTATGAAAACTACTTGAAAAATCATGAAGCACCAGAAGATTGTGAATACTATATGTGTGGACCTCCGGTGATGAATGCAGCTGTAATTAAAATGTTGAAAGATCTTGGTGTTGAAGATGAAAAACATTTTTATTAGATGACTTTTGGTGGATGATTTTAGTTAATCAATTCATCATAAAAACTGACCGCACTTTGTGATGAAGTGCGGTCAAAAATTTAAGATATTTTTAGAAAATTTTTCTATGATTACAGGTAAGTTTTGTTGAGTTTGCCGGTAATTCACAGATGTAGGAAATCCAGATGAAAAAAATTAATAAGCGGTATCATGGCGGTGGCAATGGCATTAAGTCTTGCTGCCTGTCAAAAAGAAACAAAAGTTATCTCATTAAGTGGTAAAACAATGGGAACAACTTATCATGTTAAATACCTTGATGAAGGCTCAATGAAAGCAACATCTGAAAAGACGCATGAAGAAATTGAAGCAATCTTAAAAAGATGTAAATGCGAAAATGTCCACTTACAAAAAAGATTCGGAACTGAGCCGTTTCAATCAAAATACCCAAGTGAACACACCGATTGAGATTTCAGCAGATTTTGCCAAAGTATTAGCCGAAGCAATTCGTTTAAATAAAGTGACTGAAGGAGCATTGGATGTAACTGTTGGCCCTGTCGTGAATTTATGGGGATTTGGCCCAGAAAAACGTCCAGAAAAACAACCTACACCAGAACAATTAGCTGAACGCCAAGCTTGGGTTGGTATTGATAAAATTGCCCTCGATATGAGTGGTGCAAAACCGACATTAAGCAAAGCACTTCCTCAAGTTTATGTCGATTTGTCCTCGATTGCTAAAGGCTTTGGCGTTGATCAGGTCGCTGAAAAGTTAGAACAACTAAATGCTCAGAATTACATGGTTGAAATCGGCGGTGAAATTCGTGCGAAAGGAAAAATATTGAAGGCAAACCTTGGCGAGATCGCAATTGAAAAACCAACCACAACAGGTGAAAAGAGCGGTTGAAGCTGTCATTGGATTAGACAATATGGGAATGGCAAGTTCTGGCGATTATCGTATTTACTTTGAAGAAAATGGTAAACGCTTTGCTCATGAAATTGATCCGAAAACAGGTTATCCAATTCAGCATCATTTAGCCTCAATTACGGTACTTGCACCAACCTCAATGACTGCAGATGGTTTATCAACAGGTTTATTTGTAGCTGGGGAAGACAAGGCGTTAGAAGTGGCAGAGAAAAATAATTTTGCCGTTTACTTTAATCATTAAAAACAGATAATGGTTTTGTCACAAAATCATCCTCTGCTTTCAAAAATTAACAGAAAAAAAGAATAGTTATGCAAACTTTATTTTTACTTTAATCGCTTTCGTCGCAATTATATTGTTGATGTCTATCGGATTTATTATCAAAAAAACAAAAGTTTAAAAAGGCAGCTGCGGTGGTTTATCTACCCTTGGTATTGCCAAAGCTTGCGATTGTGATAAACCTTGCGACACGCTTCAATCAAAATTAGATGCGGGCGATGAACAAGCGAAAGCTGAATATGAGCAAAAATTTGCGAAAAAAGATGATGACTCGCAATTTTATGAAGTGAAATAATTTGCTCAAAAATGACCGCACTTTATGTGCAAAATAAAATTAGCGGCAAAATTATTTTGCCGTTTTCTCATTCAATGACCAATGTGCTTCGCCTTAACCGAAGTTACGGGAGAACTATGTTAATTTCAAATACTTATAATCAACACTTTCCTAAACTGACGCAAGAGCAGCTTGCGAGAAATGCTAACAAAAAAAGTAATTTGTGGTATGTCTGGCGGAGTGGATTCTTCTGTGTCAGCTTTTATTCTTCAACAGCAAGGCTATCAGGTAGAGGGCTTGTTTATGAAAAACTGGGAAGAAGATGATGATACGGATTACTGTACTGCCGCAGCTGATCTTGCAGATGCTCAGGCAGTATGTGATAAATTGGGTATCAAACTACATAAAATTAATTTTGCGACAGAATACTGGGATAATGTCTTTGAGCATTTTTAACTGAATATAAAGCAGGGCGCACGCCGAACCCAGATATTCTGTGTAATAAAGAAATTAAATTTAAAAGCATTTTTAGAATATGCAGCTGAAGATCTTGGTGCTCATTACATTGCAACAGGGCATTATGTACGTAGAGCTGGTGATGATGAAAATGCAAAATTATTACGTGGTCTAGACGCTCAATAAAGATCAAAGTTATTTTCTTTATACCTTAAGCCATAAACAAGTGGGGCAAAGTTTATTCCCCGTTGGTGAAATTGAGAAGCCCATTGTTCGCGCTATTGCTGAAGATCTTGGCTTAATTACGGCGAAGAAAAAAGACTCTACCGGTATTTGTTTTATTGGTGAGCGTAAATTTAAGGATTTCTTAGCTCGTTACTTACCGGCTCAACCTGGTGATATTCGTACTGTTGATGGTGAAATTATTGGTCGCCATGATGGTTTGATGTATCACACGTTGGGGCAGCGTAAAGGATTAGGCATTGGTGGTTTAAAAAATGCGGGTGATGAGGCTTGGTATGTGGTAGATAAGGATGTAGAAAATAACGAACTTATTGTCGCGCAGGGGCATGATCATCCTCGTTTATTTTCAAAAGGTTTGATTGCTAGCCAATTACATTGGGTTGATCGCGAACCAATGCGTGAATTATTACGTTGCACGGTGAAAACACGTTATCGCCAGCAAGATATTCCTTGTGTGATTGAACCGATTGATGATGACACTATTCGAGTGATTTTTCGATGAACCCTCAATCAGCCGTTACACCAGGACAATCTGCCGTATTTTACCTTGATGAAGTTTGTTTGGGCGGTGGTATTATCGAAGAAAGAATATAAAACAAAAGATACTAAAAGCGCATTTTATGCGCTTTTAGACTATTTATTCAAACCAAATGACACTTGCCATCCGGCCCGTTTGGTTGTCACGGCGATAAGAAAAGAACAATTCTTTTTCATTGAATGTACAGTGATTTCACCATAAATTTTTGTAATGCCTAGATTGTTTAATCGCTGAGTTGCGATTTGATAAAAGATTACCCTAGATATTTATCTTCTTCTATTGCATCAGGGTTGAAATGCGAGTTTGGCTTTTTCATCTACTGCAACAAATTGTTTTACGACATCAATTCCAACTTGAAATGCTGTTGGGCCAATTGCAGGGCCAAACCACGCGATAATATCTTCAGATTTGGCCTGAAAGTATTTGACAGTTTCTTCCAACACGCCATCACATAAACCACGCCAGCCAGCATGTGCTGCAGCTACTTCATTTCCAGATGCTGTGGTAAATAGAACGGGCAAACAGTCTGCCGTCATAACAGCACAAACTTGATGAGGAACATTTGTATAAACTGCATCCGCTTCAAGATTTTGTCCTGAATAAGGTAATTGAATCACTCGAGTACTGTGTGTTTGATTTAGAAATATAGGTGTTTGTGGCAAACCAAATTTTTCTACTAATAAAGTGCGGTTAGTTTTTACCGCACTTTTGTTATCACCGACATGATCGCCTAAGTTAAAACTAAAATAAGGCGTCAAGCTAACGCCCCCTTCACGAGTAGTGGTAAAGGCATGAATATTCTTTGGAATGTTCCAATTTGGGTTAATCACTTGCATATTAATAATCTAACTCATCTTGATGTTCGAGATAGTCGGCTTTGAGTGCATTAAGCAATTCAACAAAGTCATCTGGTAATGGTGCATACCATTCCATCATTTCACCTGTAATTGGATGAGCTAAGCGTAGCATGACCGCATGTAAAGCTTGGCGTTTGAAATTACGCAATACTTCCATAAAGTCTTCACTCGCATTTTTTGGTGGACGAGGGCGTCCGCCATAGGTTTGATCTCCTAACAATGGATGGGCAATATGTGCCATATGAACACGGATTTGATGCGTACGCCCAGTTTCCAAACGTAAACGTAAACGGGTGTAGTTACGGTAATTTTTCCATAATACGATAATGGGTGACAGCTGGTTTTCCCATTGGATGAACAGCCATTAAAGTACGTTTAGTTGCATGACGAGCCATAGGTTGATCTACCGTAGCCACCTTTGGTCATAATGCCTGAAGCGACTGCTTCATATTCACGCGTAATTTTGCGTTTTTGTAAGTCGCGTACTAACTTAGTTTGTGCTGGAATAGTTTTCGCAACAACCATTAGACCTGTCGTATCTTTATCTAATCGATGTACAATTCCTGCTCTCGGTACTTCTGCAATAGGCGGATAATGATAGAGTAGTGCATTGAGCACAGTTCCATTTGGATTGCCAGCACCAGGGTGTACGACAAGATCTTTGGGTTTATTAATCACAATAATGTCATCATCTTCATACACGATATTCAATGGAATATTTTCTGGTTCAAAACGTGTCTCATCTTCCACTTCTACGGTGATTTCTATTTTTCTCCTCCGAGCACTTTCTCACGCGGAATATTGGCAATGCGATCATTAAGTTTTTACGAGATCAGCTTCAATCCACGTTTTTAATCGGGAGCGAGAATATTCAGGGAACAACTCTGCAAGTGTTTGGTCTAAACGCTGTCCCATTTGTTCTGGCTGCACTTCAGCCGAAAGGGTAATTTGTGGCATAAATAGCTCTCAAAAATTTTAAAAGTTGGCTTATTGATTAATGTTCTATACAATAGCGGACAATTGTATCTTATTTATTGGTTTTCGTAAAAATTAAGGAAAAAACAATGCGTAAAATAAAATCTTTGGCATTGCTTGCCGTGGCAGCATTGGTTGTTGGATGTTCAAGTGGTTCAAAAGATGTGGAGCAAGCATCAGTAAATGAGTTGTACACTAAAGGTGTTACATCATTACAAGAAGGCGGTTATTCTGAAGCTATTCGTTATTTAAAAGCGGCGACTGAACGTTTCCCTGGTAGTATTTATCAAGAACAGGCGATGCTAGATTTAATTTATGCAAACTATAAAGCACAAGATTATACGCAAGTATTATTGACGGTAGATAGCTTTTTACATCAATTCCCACAAAGTCCGAACCAAGACTATGCAGTATATGGCTGGGGTTAACCAACGCTGCAACAGGTGATAATTTCATTCAAGACTTTCTTTGGAATTGATCGTGCAACACGTGAAACCACTTCTATGCGTACCGCTTTTTCTAATTTCCAAAAATTTAGTTCGTGTATTCCCTAATAGTCCTTATGCTCAAGATGCTTTAGCGCGTATGGCTTATATTAAAGATGCGCTTGCTCGTCATGAGTTAGATATTGCAAAATTCTATGCAAAACGTGATGCTTGGGTTGCAGTGTCAAACCGTGTAGTTGGAATGTTGAAACAATATCCTGATGCTAAAGCAACTTATGAAGGTTTATCTTTGATGAAAGAAGCGTATGAAAATGGGTTTAACAGCATTAGCCAATGATACCCAAAAATTATTGATGCGAATAAAGATAAAACTTTTGCACCAATTGAAAAACCAGATGAGCCAGAATTAAAAGTTCCGACTGCTAAATAGTCATAAGATATGAATAAAAAAAGCCCGAATAATTTCGGGCTTTTTGCTATATATTATCCTCGATGTGCATTTTTCATAATGCGATCTTTTGTTACTTTCCATTCACGCTCTTTAATATCATCGCGTTTATCATGTTGTTTTTACCTTTGGCTAAACCAATTTTGACTTTTTGCCCATGCACTTTTCCAGTAAAGAGAAAAGTGCTACGATGGTAAAAACCGTCTCGGTTTGCTTTGCCAAATAGGGATGCTAGTTCACGTTTATTTAATAATAACTTACGAGTGCGAGTTGGATCACAAACAATATGCGTTGATGCAACATTTAATGGTTGAATACTTGCACCGAATAAAAAGGCTTCGCCATTTTTAAAAATGACATAACTATCACTAATGTTTGCCTTGCCTGCGCGCATTGATTTGACTTCCAGCCTTGTAGTTCAAGACCTGCTTCAATTTCATCTTCTATAAAATAATCATGTCTCGCACGTTTATTCAGTGCGATAGTATTTGATCCTGGTTTTTACTTTCTTTTGTCATAATTTTTATACCTTATTTTTGCTTGGCGCATTTTATCGGATATCTATTTTTTTATAGCAAAAAGATCATCTAGGGTAGAAACTGGCAGTAGCGTTTATGTTTCAAACTTTAAAAGATAAAGATTTATAGAAAAATTTAAGAAAAAATCACCCGCACTTTTGTAGAAAAACAGACACATTGCTGTGTCTGTTTAAGTGAGATAAAAAGATGAATTAAGTTTTGATGATTTATATAAAGTGGATAAACGATTATTCCAAACGTTTTGCCACTTTAAGCCAATCAACTTTAAATTCACGATGCATATTATTAATTGCATCAATAATATCATGGTGAACAAGTTGTTCATTTTGGATGCCTACGCAGTAGCCACCTTTACCTTGTAGCAATAAATCTACCGCATATGCGCCCATACGTGAAGCAAGAATACGGTCAAAAGCACAAGGAGAACCGCCACGTTGAATATGCCCTAAAACAGTTGCACGAGTTTCGTGCCCAACGCGAGCTTCAATTTCTTTTGCGAGAGAATGAACATCGGTTAAAAGTTCTGTGATTGCAATAATTGCATGACGTTTACCACGAATAATGCTACGTTCAATTTGTTGAATTAATTCTTCACGATTAAATTCAATTTCTGATGCGACGATATATTCACAACCGCCAGCGATACCTGCAGAAATCGTTAAGTCACTACAATGGCGCCCCATAATTTCAACGATAGAAATACGTTGGTGTGAGCTTGATGTATCGCGTAAACGGTCGATAGCATCGACTGCAGTTTGTAATGCGGTTTGATAGCCGATGGTATAGTCTGTACCTGCAACATCATTATCAATCGTGCCGGGTAAGCCAACACAAGGGGAAAACCATGTTCTTCGGTTAACAATTTTGCGCCCATGTAAGAACCGTCACCACCGATAACCACAAGTGCATCAATGCCGTGAGAACGTAAAAATTTCTGCGCATTTCGCTCGAACATTTGGATCTTTAAATTCAGGAAAGCGTGCAGAACCTAAGAAAGTACCGCCACGATTAATCACATCAGATACGCTGTAGCGGTTTAGTTGTTTGATTTTATTGTTGTATAAGCCTTGGTAACCATCATAGATACCAAACACTTCTAGGGCCTTCTGCAAGTGCTGAACGTACTACGCCACGAATTGCTGCATTCATACCTGGCGCATCGCCACCACTTGTTAAAACTGCAATTTTTTTAATCATATTTACCTACTTTTAACCGTAATTGGAAACTGGCATAAGATTACATCATTAGAGGTATCTGCTCTAGTAAAATCTGATGAGATTTTGATCCGGCATAATTTTTTACATTATTTTTGACAGAACAGTTGCCATTTCAAATCTTGTAAATGCTTTCTTTCTATATCCACAACGTATTTTTGCAAATGTTGTTGCACTTTATCGACGGATAAATGTTTAGAAAGTGTTGGTTGCTGTACTTTTTGTGAATATTGATACTGAACAAAAGCCACATTGTGGTAATTGTCGTCCTTTCATCACATTGACTTGCCAAGATGGATTTTCCTTTGGTTGGCGAATAGATGACATATCCCATTTAATTCATTTGGATTCGTTGAATTTTTCTGGAATAGCATCGAAATGGAAAATCTTTTACGCCTGTATTACGATAAATGCGTTCTCTCAATGCGATCCGCTCTTTAATTGAACGCGCTGGTTGATTGCGATCAAAAGAGAATTTCAATTTCAGATTGCCAATTTTTCTAGCGTATCTGGCTTCGCGATATAAACATAGCGTGCAATGGTTTCTAAATCTTGGCTGCCGGTAAGGGCATAATTTTTACCGTTGTGCTCTAACTGCGTAGGAACATTTAATTGAGTCAGTTTAGTTGCACAGCCAGAGAGTATAAGTGCTGTCAATATAACAAAAATTTTTATTCATTGATATCTCGCTTAAATACAAATTCGGTTTCAGTGGATGATGCTGAATCAAACCAATAACCACCTAAATCAAATTCTTTTTAATTGTTCAATTTCGGTTAAACGATTTTTGAATAAGATAACGGCACATTAAGCCTCGAGCTTTTTAGCATAAAAAGCTGATTACTTTGTATTTTGCCATTTTTATTGTCTAAGAAAATAGGCTTGATTATCTTTGGCCTTTAAGCTGGTTTTCTTTAACAGATTTATAATATTCATCAGAGGCTAAATTTATCAGAACATTATCACCTTGTTCATCTATAGCTTGTTGAACCGCTTGGGTAATCACATTTCCCCAAAAGGCATACAGATCTTTTCCTTTTGGATTGGCTAATTTTGTGCCCATTTCTAATCGGTAAGGTTGCATTAAATCAAGTGGTTTTAAAAAGCCCATAAAGCCCAGAAAAGCATACGTAAATGGGATTGTGCAAAGGCAACATCATCTTCCGAAAGTGAATCAGCATCTAAACCAGTATAAACATCGCCTTTAAATGCAAATAATGCAGCGCGGGAATTGTTTTCATTGTGAATTTTTGTCCATTCTGCAAAGCGTGCGGCATTTAAGACCGGCTAACTTATCGCTGATAGACATAAGAGATGAAAGATCTTGCGGAGAAAGTTTACGACAAACTTCAATAAGCTGTTCGCTGTAATCAGTAAAGTGCGGTTGAGAAACAGGAAAATTTTTTTACCGCACTTTCAAAAGTCAAGGGTTTTCGCAGGGAGATAATGGCTAACATAATCGTCCTTTTATGAAAAAAGAATGGGCGTATATTAGCATAAAAATTTACACTAAACGCGTTTATATAGTCCCATTTTCACTCATGATGAGATCTTGCAATTCAAGATCGAGCAACTGAACAAGTAAAAACATCGACACTCAAGTTAAATTCTTCAGCTAAATCATCAATGCTCACAGGCGTGTAACCGATACGCGAATAAAGTTTCGGGTGACTTGGGTGCTTCTACTAATCGGCGAGGATCGGGTGGTGGTGTGTAATTAGGCACTGCGATCTGGTCAAAAATCGATTTCAGTTTGGCTATGGATAGAATGTTGGTAGAGGGTTTCCAAAAATATCCTTTGCATTTTCCACCAACATTGCGCCTTGTTTAATTAGGCGATTACAACCTTGGCTAAATTCACTTTGAATATTGCCTGGCACAGCAAAAAAACCTCTCGGTTTTGTTCCAATGCATACCGAGCGGTAATCAGAGAGCCGCTTTTTTCTGTGGCTTCAACCACTAATGTCCCGACCGAAAGCCCGCTAATAATCCTATTACGACGAGGGAAATTCGTCGCAATTGGTGCTTGGTTTGGTAAAAACTCAGAAACTAATGCACCGTTGTTTTGTAAAATAAGTTCTGAAAGTTTTCGGTGTTTTACGGGATAAATTTGTTCTAGCCGCTTCCCAAAACCGCTATGGTTTGTCCTTGAATATCAACAACTGCTTGATGGCAATGCCCATCTATTCCCAACTGCAAGTCCACTGGTAATCGTAAAGCCAGCCAATGAAAGTTCCGTAGCAAAATATTTAGCCCAATATTCACCATAAGCCGTGCAGTAGCGACTTCCCACCATCGCAATTTGACGTTGTGAAAGTGCGGTCAAATTTCCTTTTACAAATAGCAGAGGAGGAAAGCTTGCTATCTGTTTCAATATAAAAGGGGTAAAAAGGGGAAAAATAATTCACCAAATGATTTCCCTCTTTTTGTGACCACTCTAGTGCTGGCTCAATAAATTTTGCTTCAGGCTTGAACCAACGACGAATTTGAATGGCTCCCCATCCCATTTGTCGGAAAGCAACATCATCATAATTAAGCAACTCATCTAGCGTAATATTGGATAAAATTTTATCAATGCCCACTCCGCCAAGTTTAGGGACTTGCATTAGGCGGAGTAGCGTGTAAAGTAATATCGTGCATGCTTTTTCCTTTTTTTGATTTGAAAATTTAGTATGGAAAAAACGAGTGAAAGAAACGATTAACTTGAAAGTATTTTTGCGATGTGAGATCGCAAAAATTCTTTTTGATGAGTAAAAAAATTGCAAAAATTTTTCTTATTTTTGAAAAATGTAAAAAAATTCAATAATAAAAATTTGCTGAATGCAATCAAACTTGGTTGAATATTCTTTTTATTTTTGAAATTTATTGGTTAAATGTATATTTTATCTTTGTATTTGAATGATTGTTTTTGATATAAAAACGCTAAAAAAATAGTTTGACAGCCAGTTTTTTTATTCGTAATATGAAAAGCGTTTTTACACAGAAGGATTTTTTTATTTATGTCTCGTATTGTTTCTTTATCTCTCAACCTGCTGCTCTCACACTTTTGTGTGCGGCTAAGTTGTGGATGAAAAACAGTCAGATGTAAATACCCAATTTTAAACCCGCACTTTATAAGTTGCGGGTTTTTGTCTAAAAAAATACAGGAAAATGCACCGCACTTTTGGAGTGATTTCAGAAGGACTTTTAGTAAGGACATTGTTATGACAGATCGCGTTATTATTTTTTTGATACCACCTTGCGTGATGGGGAACAGGCATTAAAAAGCAAGTTTGACGGTAAAGAGAAGTTACAGATTGCTTTAGCACTTGAACGCTTAGGCGTGGATGTAATGGAAGTGGGGTTCCCTGTTTCTTCTCAAGGGGATTTTGAGTCTGTTCAAACCATTGCGCGCCATATTAAAAACTCTCGTGTTGCCGCGTTATCTCGAGCCGTAGATAAAGACATTGATGCCGCATACGAGGCATTGAAAGTTGCTGAAGCATTCCGTATTCATACTTTTATTGCAAGTTCTGCATTGCATGTTGAAGCGAAATTAAAACGTTCTTTTGATGATGTGGTAGGAATGGCCGTTGCAGCAGTGAAACGCGCACGTAATTATACGGATGATGTTGAGTTCTCTTGCGAAGATGCAGGCCGTACAGGCATCGATAATATCTGTCGTATTGTTGAAGCGGCAATTAATGCGGGTGCGACTACAGTAAATATTCCAGATACCGTTGGTTTCTGCTTACCAAATGAATACGGCAACATTATTGCTCAAGTGCGCAACCGCGTGCCGAATATCGACAAAGCTGTGATTTCTGTGCATTGCCACAATGACTTAGGTATGGCAACCGCCAATTCTTTAACCGCAGTACAAAATGGTGCGCGCCAAATTGAATGTACTATTAATGGTATCGGCGAGCGTGCGGGCAATACTGCCTTGAAGAAGTGGTGATGGCAATGAAAGTTCGTCAGGAATTTTATGGGCGTGGATACTCGTATCAATACCCAAGAAATTCACCGTGTGAGTCAAATGGTTAGCCAGCTTTGCAATATGCCAATTCAACCGAATAAAGCCATTGTGGGTTCAAATGCTTTTGCGCACTCTTCTGGCATCCACCAAGATGGTATGTTGAAAAACAAAAATACCTACGAAATCATGTCGCCAGAAACCATTGGTTTGAAGAAAGAGAAAATTGAAACTTTAACTGCACGTTCTGGTCGTGCAGCCGTGAAAAGGGCCACATGGCAGATATGGGCTACACCGAGCAAGATTACGATTTGGATAAATTGTACGATGCCTTCTTGAAAATTAGCGGACAAAAAAAGGCCAAGTGTTCGATTATGACTTGGAAGCCTTGGCGTTTATCGATATGCAACAAGGGGATGAAGATCGTTTGGTATTAGATAAACTTTCTGCTCATTCAACGAAAGAATATCCAGCAACAGCCTTTTGTTCAATTGAAGTTGGATGGCGAAAAATTAAGTACGTCTTCAATTGGCGGCAATGGCCCAGTGGATGCGGTTTATAACGCCATCTTAAATTTAACTGGCTTAGAAATCAAAATGTCTCACTATAACTTAACCGCCAAAGGCGAGGGCGCTGAAGCATTAGGGCAAGTGGATATTGTCGTTGAACACGAAGGGCGTAAATTCCACGGTGTTGGTTTAGCAACAGATATCGTTGAATCTTCTGCGCTTGCTTTAGTCCATGCGATCAATGCGATTTATCGAGCGCATAAAGTCGCCGATATTAAAAGCCACAAACATCATTAACCCTAATCCCCTCTTTAGCAAGAGGGGTAGGGGAGATTGGCAGAAGTAACATCAACCTCAGTGGTGAATTTTATATCGTTAAAATCTCCCCCCAGCCCCTCTTTATAAAAGAGGGGAGAAAATATGAAAAAATTAACCGCACTTTAGTGTGACTGAAATAGGAAAAACAATATGCAATCATACAACATCGCTGTTCTACCAGGGAGACGGTATCGGTCCGGAAGTCATGGCTGAAGCCATCAAAGTATTAAACAAAGTCCAAGAAAAATTTGGTTTTAAACTTAACTTCAATGAATTTTATGTGGGTGGTGCTGCAATTGATCACTGCGGTTGCCCATTACCGGCAGAAACCTTAAAAGGTTGTGATGAGGCTGATGCGATTTTGTTTGGTTCTGTAGGTGGCCCTAAATGGACAAATTTACCGCCGGATCAACAACCGGAACGCGGTGCATTATTGCCATTGCGTAAACATTTCAAATTATTCTGCAATCTTCGTCCTGCAACCCTTTATAAAGGACTCGAAAAATTCTGCCCATTACGTGCAGATATTGCAGCGAAAGGGTTTGATATGGTGGTTGTACGTGAATTAACGGGTGGGATTTATTTCGGTCAGCCTAAAGGTCGTGAAGGTGAAGGTGCACAAACCAAAGCATTCGATACCGAAGTTTATTACAAATATGAAATCGAACGTATTGCTCGTGCGGCTTTTGATGCAGCAATGAAACGTCGTAAACACGTGACTTCTGTGGATAAAGCCAACGTATTACAAGCGTCAATCTTATGGCGTGAAACCGTGACCGAAGTGGCGAAAGACTACCCTGAAGTCACCTTAGATCACATTTATATCGACAACGCGACCATGCAGTTAATCAAAGCGCCTGAATCTTTTGATGTGCTCCTCTGCTCTAACATTTTTCGGCGATATTATTTCTGATGAAGCAGCGATGATCACGGGTTCTATGGGGATGTTGCCATCTGCTAGCTTAAATGAAGAAGGTTTTCGGCTTATATGAGCCTGCTGGCGGTTCTGCACCAGATATCGCAGGCAAAGGCATTGCTAACCCAATCGCACAAATTCTTTCTGCGGCGATGATGTTGCGTTACAGTTTCAACTTAAATGAAGCAGCGGATGCCATTGAAAATGCGGTACAAAAAGTCTTAGCAAATGGTCACCGTACTGGTGATTTAGCCGATGATTCTGCCCCTGTTTAACGGCGGAAATGGGTACATTCATTGCTGACGCAATCTAATAAAAACAATGAAAGTGCGGTTCAAAAATACCTCAGTTTTAACCGCACTTACCCTAACAAAAAGCCTCTAACGAATTGAGAAAATATTATGGCAAAAACTCTTTACGAAAAAAATTATTTGATTCGCACATTGTGTATGAAGCAGAGGGCGAAACGCCGATTTTTGTATATTAACCGTCATTTGATCCATGAAGTGACTAGTCCGCAAGCCTTTGATGGTTTACGTGTTGCAGGGCGTCAAGTACGCCAAGTGAATAAAACTTTCGGCACAATGGATCACAGTATTTCTACTCAAGTACGTGATGTGAACAAACTTGAAGGACAAGCGAAAAATTCAAGTGTTAGAACTTGATAAAAAAATACCAAAGCGACGGGTATCAAATTATTTGATATGACAACGAAAGAGCAGGGGAATCGTACATGTGATGGGGCCTGAGCAAGGCTTAACTTTGCCAGGTATGACAATCGTCTGCGGTGACTCCCACACGGCCACTCACGGTGCATTCGGTGCTTTGGCATTTGGTATCGGTACCTCCGAAGTAGAACACGTATTAGCCACACAAACCTTAAAAACAAGCTCGTGCAAAAAAAGCATGAAAATTGAAGTGCGTGGCAAAGTGGCGCCAGGCATTACCGCAAAGATATTATTCTTGCCATTATCGGTAAAAACCACCATGGCGGGCGGTACAGGCCATGTGGTGGAATTCTGCGGTGAAGCCATTCGTGACCTTTCCATGGAAGGCCGTATGACCGTTTGTAATATGGCGATTGAAATGGGGCGCGAAAAGCCGGTTTAATCGCACCGGATGAAACCACTTTCGAATACTTAAAAGGTCGTCCACATGCACCGAAAAGGTAAAGATTGGGATGATGCCGTTGCTTATTGGAAAACCTTAAAAATCTGATGACGATGCAAAATTTGATACAGTGGTCACATTAGAAGCAAAAAGATATCGCACCACAAGTAACTTGGGGAACCAAACCCAGGGCAAGTGATTTCGGTATCGATCACCAGTGCCAAATCCAGCAGAAATGAGCCGATCCGTGACGCGTGCTTCAGCAGAAAAAAAGCCTTGAATTATATTGGCTTAGAAGCGAATACCGATTTAAAAGACATTCCGGTAGATCAAGTATTTATCGGTTCTTGTACTAATGCTCGTATCGAAGATTTACGTGCGGCAGCGGCTGTCATGAAAGGCCGCAAAAAAGCCGATAACGTAAAACGTATTTTAGTGGTGCCTGGTTCCGGTTTAGTGAAAGAACAAGCAGAAAAAGAAGGCTTGGATAAAATCTTTATCGAAGCGGGTGCTGAATGGCGTAATCCGGGCTGTTCAATGTGCTTAGGGATGAACGATGACCGTTTAGGTGAATGGGAACGTTGTGCTTCCACTTCAAACCGTAACTTTGAAGGTCGTCAAGGCCGTAATGGTCGCACTCACTTAGTGAGCCCAGCCATGGCTGCCGCAGCGGGAATGTTCGGTAAATTCGTTGATATTCGTGATGTGACATTAAACTAAGGAGCAGAAAATGGCAGGATTTAAACAACTTTCAGGCTTAGTAGTGCCATTGGATGCGGCAAACGTGGACACAGATGCGATTATTCCAAAACAATTTTTACAAGCCATTACGCGCGTAGGTTTCGGCAAACACTTATTCCATGAATGGCGTTATTTGGATGTAGAAGGCACTAAACCAAATCCAGATTTCGTATTGAATTATCCACAATATCAAAGGCGCGACTATTTTATTAGCGCGTAAAAAACCTCGGTTGTGGTTCTTCTCGTGAACATGCGCCTTGGGCATTAGCCGATTATGGTTTCAAAGTGATGATCGCACCAAGTTTTGCGGATATTTTCTATAACAACAGTTTAAACAACCATATGTTACCGATTCGTTTAAGCGAAGAAGAAGTAGAAGAAATCTTCCAATGGGTGTGGGCAAATGAAGGCAAACAAATCCATGTGGATTTGGAAGCGATGACCGTCACTGTAGGTGACAAAGTCTATCACTTTGAACTGGATGAATTCCGCCGTCATTGTTTGTTAAACGGCT
>BNJS01002985.1_pt1 | contig 117894 bp, 164 predicted proteins | sample 8540461 | NCBI WGS metagenome assembly BNJS01 (sample SAMD00202454, study PRJDB9452) | human saliva metagenome | isolation source: human saliva | place: Japan | reverse complement strand
GCCATGCATTGCCTAGTGTTGATCGAAAAAGTAGAGGTGGAGGCGACATTAAAACCACATACACCAGTGTAGTAATTATATCTATGGAAGATCATGATGCCATCATTGATGTGGGGAGACAATTATAATTCAAATCTCTTGTAATTTGCTGCATTTTCACGCCAGTTTACACATAATGTTAAAACAGGCAGCCACCCAGGTTTGGAAGAAGAAAGGCAGACTTACTAAATTTGCAGTGGTAGAAACCAGTCGTGTATCAAAATCTGAGTAAGTCAGACAGTCATGTAGATGGAATAAAATCCCACTTGGCGGTAAAGGAACTTATGCTGATTCCGCATTGGTCAAACCTACAAAACCAATTGTCCTCATCTCAAAATAAATTATTGAATTGATGGTGGCTACTAAAGGAGCGAAGAAGTGGAAGAAATGTAATTGCTATGTAGAATTTGATATTGGGAGCTATTTATTCCCCAGCCCTCAGAACGTTTAACACTGAAAAGTTGCGGGGTAAGTATTCTTTTATACTGAACTCAATGGGATTGTCAAAGAAGCAACTGATTTAATAATAGGTGCACTATACTTACAAAATTATTGAATAATATTCAGCTGAAAACACTGTAGATTATCTGAACTCTGAGGTACGGAAGTACACATTGAAGAAGCCAGCTGCCCTCCTCCAGGATGCACCACCCTATCAAAACACTTTAGGAGAAAGTAGGGCTACACCAAACAACACTGTAAGATCTACAGCAAAAAGCAAATCTGATATGGAATCGCAGATAAGAACGTCAGCCTCTTGCCAACTAACCACATCTCTCATGTACGCGATGGCAGGCAGTTACTAAAAGCATGAATATTGAGAAATACGGTGTGTGTCTAAAATTAAACTCAGATCTATTACATACCTGAGAAGAACTTGAAAACATTACTAACCCTTATTCAAAATAGTCAAAGCTAGTGGAAAGCAATGACATTCATGGAACATATTCTGTCCTGACACGTAGCTGTGGCTATAACAATATCAAAGACATTCAATCTTTAACTTACAAATTCAAAAGCCATGAGTGACCAATAGAGTTCCACAGGAACTACACTGCAAAAGCGCAGATCGTTCTTGAGAGGCTTCGCTGATAACTAAGAACAGAAAGCCAAAGAAGGAAACCATTCTCTGCGGACAGGGTAGCGCAACCTGATTGTGACAAATCGTACCCGGCAATCGCTTATGTCATCCTAAAACAACAGAAATAGGCATGCCAACGCATGTGTCGAAGCAAGCAAAAGAAACAGCTATGCATTTATTATGAAAGTTTATTTTGAAATATCCGGGGAAACCAACCAGCGATGTACAAAGTTATCGGGAAACAGAGAAGGACATCCACACATTGCAGGCCCAGACGTAATAGTAATGAGGCTAGCACGACTTATTTTATCTCTGTGGCTGTATCACAGCAGACTTTTAGGATTGCTGGCCCACTTTGACCTCTAACAAAGCGGTCATTAAAAACACATTTAACCAGCACCTCACAAGGCATTAACCAATAATGCGTAAAGAGTACCAAAAGCAAAGCACTATTGTGGAATCAAAACAGCACGTGTCCAAGTGGAGTCAGGCCAGATTACATGCCCTCCATGTGTCTGATAAGCCAGAAGTATAAGGTTAAATTTTGGCTGTAATTGCACGTACAACTTTGATATCTAATGCTTTGCATCGGATGCAGGCAGTGCCGCCTGCGGTGTGGCCAGTCTGGGTGTGAAGATTGGAGGATGAAGTAAATTTTATCTTCATGCAAAAGTGACAAGCAGTGGCATCCATGTTGTGACATGGATGGCTCCTAAGATGGTCGTAGTTCATGTTTGATTATCAAACAATTACTCCCAAGTCAAATCAGTAGACAGAGCAAGATGTGCGGAGCATTCCAAGAAATAAGAAGCGATGAGGTAGCGATCATATCGCGTGCTGAGCCGCGGGATATCAGGCACATCCAAAGGAGGTGCAGACAAAGTACTAGATAGAGGGCAGAGCTAGGTGGGAAAAGTATTTCACGCTATCATCATAGTCCTACTACAGTAAAAGAAGTTTATTCTCGTAGACCATACCGTACAATGCAACCTGTACGTGATTAGAGTTTGCGAGGTAGCTGAAGTAGATCACCATCGTATGGGTGGTGGCTTGGAACGGTTACACCTATCAATATCGCTGCACGCGTACGTAGGGAAGTACCACAGGCTTATATGTCATCTCATATTAAGTTAGTTGTGTTAATTCTAGGGTACTGGTGCTGCAAATAAATGATGCTAATGTGCTTGCAGTCACCAACACGACAAATATTTGATCATGAACAGTGAAGTACTGGAAACAGCATCTGTATGTGTGTTGATTGACCTATACTGCAGATTGAATGCCTCTAGATTCTGTTACAAATAAGACAGGATGGGAGCTTGCCTCTATAATGATTCTCAAAGAGTTAGAACTGTGGTACAAGAAATCAGTGATTGCACAGGTACAATGTAAGAAAGATGATTACTTTGGTGATTAAAGACTGCCCATGATCTATGGAGGGTATTGGTAGAGGCACAGATTATGATTTAGTAGGTCATTGGTTTACCATTTCTCTATAGATCCTATGGGGAGCTGGATCATACTCCTGCAGCAGGAGAAGTCTAGTAATGTGTTATAGAAGCTTTTGGTGGATCTGCCCTACCAAAGATCATTTTGGAGGCATTGCATTCAAAGGGAAGGGCACGTTCATTATCAGACACTTTAAAGTGATATACCAGAAAAGAGAGTGTATGACTATGAAAGTTTATTGTGTGGATGAGGTTTGAAGATATTTCCAGAAGCTAGTATTGTGTATTAGGCTGTGAAGAATGTTTAAGAATCTATTCATTTAGGGATGATGAAAGCAGCAGAAATCTGAAAACATTTATTAGATAGCGCAAAATGAAGGTGCTAAGAAGACTTATGGACCAGGAAGTGATTTGGGTGTTGCAAAGAGGATGAGGCAGCTATCTTCTAAATTTCTACAAAAGAAGAAAATGTTAAGTTCTGGGATTAAAGCTTAATATAAAGGGGTCAGATGAGGCACCAGTTGAGTTCATCAAATTAAACTGTTGAGGTTACAAATGTGATTTCATTAAAGTATGCATTCTAATTAAAAGGGAAAAATACAGTTTTCCTCAAAAGGTGACTTACACTTAGGTATTATGAAGGGTGGGAGAGAAAGACCCTCTGGCACACAGGTTCACAGACAAGCCAAGGTAGAACCACCACTTGCAGGTGAAATTGTATACGATGAAGAGGGTTATCTGTCGTTGTTGGAACTGGCGTGATGGGTGCGTAAGGTAGAAGTGATAGATGATACAACAGTTAAATTCATTGGGTGATGAAAATGTGTAGAACCAAACTGTGTGTGGCAGAATTACAAGAAGTTACTGATGAACTGGCAAATCTTTAAATACAGTAAGTGTTGCGCTAGCAATCAATAAGCAGACTGTCAATATCAAGTCACAAAAGTGAGATAATGATTCGTTAAGAATAACAAAATGTGCACTCTATAGAGAGGCAGCATTTTTATATGTTGTATGTGTATAAGCCTGAGTAAGCAGCAAAGAGATATCTATCATCTCTCGCATTAACTATTTTATTTGAGTTAGAAGCCATGGTGTCAGACTCCAGATTGTATTTAACTTTTCAATCTGTTCTCTGACACAGGAAAGTAAACTACACCGCCTCACCTAACTTTTGAACCCCATGTAGCTAGCTTATTATTGTAAAGTGTAACGTTATACAAAATTTTCCTTGTCAGCTACCAACACCAAAATGCTGTATCCTTTTGGTTGAAAGAAAACTTGTTCTAACAAATTTTGTTGAAAGTGTCTTTAGTTCTTCAGCAAATTGTATTGGGGTCATCCTTTGGTCTGTAAATCGCTCTAATGTTGAATTCCAGAATTTGATCAAATATGACAATGGATACCTTTGTTGGTTCCTTTTGTTAACTTTCTTTCAGAAATGCTCTTAGTAGATAATGCGCTTGCACCACAGCCAGCTTAGGAATACAAACCAGTTAACAGGCTGATTGTGCCTAATGTCTTTTCATCTTAATCCCCTCCAAAATATACTGATAAGCAGTGTCATCTATAAAATATAAATATGTATATTCTATGAAAAGATATAGTTTCTTTATCATGCTACCAATAGATAATATAAAGAAAAAATAAAACTAACAAAGAATTATATGTAAAATTATGAAATCGTTAATTGGCGGATAAATAGATTTTCAAAAATTTGTTAATTGTTTAAGAAACAAAAATCTGTTACATGAGATTTTGGGTATATTTTGTGTGTTATTTTGTATAGAGGCATAAAGTTTAGTTGTATAAAAATATAAAAAGGAGTCTAATTATGATTGATGTACTTGAAGAGTAGGTGTGCTGGTGGCAGGCTTACTAGCAAGGTACAAAGTTAAGTTATAAGAAAGTTTTTGGTAGTATTGTAGAGGAGCTCCACATAAGGTGACAAATCATTACCTTTATACTGAAAACCAGTCCAGGTATCAAAACATATTTCATTTTATTTTGCTACAGATTTCATATAACCAAGCAAAGTTACCAGGTACAACCGGCACTTGAAGTGTAGGCAAAGATTGGAAAAATCGTGAAGAAGTTAGGTTGCTCCATACTGCCAAGAATGAATATCAGCGCTGAAGCAGCAATCATCATTGGTGACTGGTATGAAGCGTAGAGAGCTGGACTCAGATCGTGAAAAGGAAACTCAGACTGCAAAAGGCATCTCATTGTGCAACTCATGCGATGGAATGTTCTTAGAGGAAAAGACGTAGCTGTAAATGGTGGTGTAATGTTGCAGCCGGAAGATGCACATCAACATCAAGCCTCTGCACGTGTATATGCATCATCCATCGCCGGGAGCGGAGTTCCTGTAGCTGATGCGAAGCAGAGGTCGTAAAACTTGACGGTAAAGAAAACCTCGTAAAGGTAATGAACAGCACAGTTACAGTTAATGGCGAAGATCGGATTACAACTCGATTGATGTTACAGATAAAAACACTGCAAGGAAACGAAAGACATTAAATGTAGATGCGTTATTTGTCGCAATTGGACAACAGCGAACTCAGCATCTCTGGAGATTGCTGAATTGGATGAACAGCGGATCCGCCATGCCGACGAAAGAACGTGTCGCAGCATCTGTTAAGGGTACTTCGGCCGCTGGCGAGATTGCCGTGCAAAGAGCAAGTGTTCGCCAGCAACACCAACAGCTGCCAAAGATGGAGCCATGTCAGCTGCCGAATGCATGTAACACTTTATAAAGAATATTGCGAGTTAGATACCTCTATGGGCATTGATAAGTGGCATAATAGTACCAACAAGAGGTGCAAGTATATAGCGAACTCGATAAAATGTATGTCTTTTTGATTTAGGCTGGACCCCTCAGTAAAACCGACGAAGCGGTGATTGGAATTTAAAATCCAGCAAATTCTATGAACTATTCTCGCAGAGAAAATTTCTAAACCTAGACCAAAACGTATGTGGCAACATGCATAGGCAAATACACAGCGTATTTTACTTCATTTATTGAAAATCCAACAATGGAAAAGTGAACAGGAGTCAGATTTGAAAGATTTATTTCGTTTCTACTCCAACGCCATTTGGATCAAGCAGTTAGATGGGAGATTGCTCAACATGGCGTGTAAAACTGCAGGAAGGAGCAGTGGTGGCAATCTCAGGATGCAATGAGTTTGATACCGTTCTTTGGAAACACTGAAAACGTTAAAGGATGAAGGTTATCGTATCGGCTGGAAACTATTTGCTGGACACGTCACTATTGAAAAGACGTGTCCGTGCATCTAAATATAGAAGGACAAGGCTGGATCGAATATATCATTAGAGAAGTTAAGAATTAGGCGTTTTGAAAACCGGACTTATTGATGGATCGCGATGCGTAATGGAAAAATCTGTGGACTTAAACCCGAAGAAGGTATTTGGCTTATTGATGAGATTCTCAGGTTAAGAATCTTGAAGCTGTGACTCTTAGGCATCCCATCCAGTGCAGATTATTTACTGCGTGAAGGCATACAAATAGGAGAGTATCCAATCACCAAAACCAAGTGACGCTCGGATCGACTAAAGGTATCAGTAGGCATAGTTATGCGCAGTAAGGTTTATAAAAACCATTATGTATTATCATTAATGCTAGTTGGAATTGAGGATATGAAAAATGCTAGGAATGTAGGCAGTAAGTCACCAGAGTTTAAATTACCAGATCACAAATGGTATGTAGAACATACACTCCTGCGAGAGCATAAAGGAAAAGAAGGTAATCCTCATTTCTTTACCCAAAGGATAATACATCTGGTTGTACAGCAGACAGCTTTGTAAACTTCCCGTGGACCGTCTACCACAGATTCAAGAAAAGGAGCGGTTGTATTAGGCATTTAAGTGATAGGAAAATGTGAGTCACACAAGATAGTTTGAAAGTAACCATGTGATTTCACTCACTTTACGTTGCTATCTGATGCAGAAAAGTACAGAGACTATCTCAGTATATGCGATGTTTGGGTAGAGAAGTTCATAGTATGGTCGCAAGTATAAGGAATCTGAACGCTCTACGTACGCTACTGACAGAACACGCATTGTCAATCAAAAACTTTTCCAAAAGTGAAAGGCTATGTCAAGCCATGGTAGAAGACGTAGTTAAAGAACTATAACAAATACAACTGCCAAAATGGCAGTAACATTTCATTAGCATAAGAAGTAAGATACTATATGATTAAGGTATTTGTTAAAAATACACACGGAGTGGATGAAGAATTACGTGAAGAAAGTCCGACTCAGTTCTTGATGCATATTTCACTTGCTTTGGCACAAAGTTCTACCCAAGCAAACAGAGAAGAGTTAGCAGAAACAGGAAAATGGTAAAAGTAACGTATATGAGGAGCGTACATATACTGGTAACAGGTACTCGGGTTATAGCAGGTCGGACCAATTAATCTAACAGTTGCATTTACAGCGATGGTACGGAAATTGATTATAGTGATGATGCAAAGAAACAAACTGGCGCATCGTGAACAACCAGCATTTGACCATTTAGTAGCAGAGATGCGAAGGAAGCTAATGCGGCGGTGCGCTGATGGCATCTCTGGCGCAACATTTACTTCAATTGGTTTTAAGAACGTGGCCACTGACGCTGTGCAGCAAGCAGAAGCTATGCGATTTAGACGGCTTCAAGAAGAATACAGTAGAACATACCGGTGGTGTGGGTGAAGCAATCAGGAAAAGACAAACTGGATGTTGTAGTAGAGGTGCCAGTGGTGCGGTAAGGCCATAGCAGCAGTACAGTCTTCGCACAGAATGGTAACTCAGTAGCCAGCTCGAAGTTAACCTCCGAAATCGGTGGTAAATAGTCACTGTAGTCGGTGACAGCTGCCAGTTCGAAACTGCACACTACTAGTATGATCCAGCTGATCCAGATGCAACAACAGTAAGCTACAGTAAGGGCAAGTTACATAAGCAATAAAGCATATGACTGCTGCCACTGGAAAAATAATAAAAGTACAAAAGAAACTTTAACTGGAATGAAAAATGAATTTGATAGCAGTGTACTTTGACAGTGACACCATTTGTAGCAGGTGATATCGAAACAGATTATCACATGCAGCGTAGCATGCAGAATACTTAGGAAACATTGAACTCAAGAGTGAAATTCAGGCTTACTTGAACTGGGCACAAACCACACAGTTAGATGCAGGTGAGCATGAAGGGTGAAATCAACATTATTCTCAACTGACCAAACTTAGGCATATGTCTCTCTCCAGACATACTATGGTGGATTAAGACTCAAATGCTGAAAAGACATCATGGATTTATGGTCTCATATGATCTCTGTTAAGCAGTTTGTTGAGGGTGGACAAGACCCAAGGGCTGCCAGTTAGAAGATCAGGGTGCCATCTGAGTAACTCTATTCAGACCAACTCACTGTAGGTGCTCTATGGAACCGTGGAAAAACGATCTCAAGGGAAGGACCTGATGGTGATGGACTTTCCAGATCCAGGATGGAAAGAATGTGAAAGGGTAAGATGAAGCCTACAGGGCCACATACTTTGCAAAACAACAAGAAAGACATTACTTGAAACCGGTTCCCAAACACGCAGGACAACGACTACAGCGTTACGTGCAGCTGAAGTGTCACAGAACTTTCATTGCCGAAGCAGATACGATGAAAAGTTGTAGCAAAGGCGTGGTGTTCGTCTGACGTGAAACCCAGTAACAGTCTGTGCGCAGAAGCGGTGTACTTTTGCAACTGCGGTGGTTGGTGCTGCGTAGAGCACCGCCGCGCGTGCGGCACAAAACGACTACTGGGCTGAAGGCGATATCGCATCGTACACACACGTACAAATCAAAACCAGTTCTTTCGCTGGTAGCAGGTTCCGGTACGGACATGGCAGAAGCAGCTGGTGCTGCTCAGCAACAGGTATGGGGCTTTGGCAATCAGATGATGCCTATCCCATGGGTAGGATACGCAACCTCCGCATCTCGTGTAGGCAGGTGGACACACTATGCACAGCATCAATCCACACTGCAGGCTGTTTCGTAAACGAAACTGGGTGAACGTGACGCCATTATCATCACTGCTGAATTTGAAAACGGTGTAAGCTTCAATGGCACAAATGGAACAATTATGGATAATGCAAACTCCAAACCAATTATTAGTTCCTGGTCCATATCCTCATGGAACACCAGAGGATGAAGATCTAACACTTTTGGGAAAAGTGATGTTGAAAAGCAGATGGTGGTACACAAGAACTGTTGATCAGTTAGGGTGAGGTTATTCAAGCAATTAGCTTTTCGAAATGCACACACAAGAAGAAGCATATCGGGCTACAACTCAAGGAACACGATATGGCATTGGATGAGACAGGTACAGAAAACACATTGCACCCAATCAGACAGAAGCTGACAGCGTTAATTGGTACAGCTGAAAAAGGGATGGAAAACGGTGGGCACATCGTTGATACTGAAGAAGCTTTGATGTATGCGTTAAGCTAAAGATTAGAATACTTAGCTCCACTTTGCACACACCATAGGCACGGGTGGTGAAGCAGTCGATGGCACAGCGTCACGATCAGACAAAAGATGGCAAGATTATCGGCGGAACTATACGCAGCTGGTGGAAGTGACTGGCGGTATCCACGGTGGTGCAAACCGCTTTAGGTGGTGGTAATGCGATTGCTTGAAATCTGCTGCTCTAGGCTCGCACAGCCGCTGATACTCATCGTTGCTGGACAATAAGTAAACATACTCTCAGAGAGAGCATACACTAGCCTCTTTTATCCCTCTACTCATGGTAGTGCAATCGCGCTTAGAAGGAGTGCTATCATGACAAAGCAAACATTTACATTTCATCACTGCACAGTATGGCAGCCATCTAGCGCTGTATATATCGATCTGGGACTCTTTCAATCTGCACAAACAGTTTGAACAGGATTCTATTCAACGTCTATAGAGCCACAGAATTATCACAGCCAGATAGCAGATGCACGCGCTGACAACAAGAAACATCCCCAGAAGAAATATTCTAAACTAGAAAACAATGTTCAATGCTGGAAAACGGATAGCGCCGCACAAACACAGGCGTTGCAGGATCACAGACGGTAAGTTCGGAATTACAGACGTTTCACGCAAAACATATAATAATGCAGGTGATAATGGGAATTTCACGCCGTCAGTATGGTATCCGGTAGGATGGCTCATATACTTATCCTTTGCACCAACACTTTATATTCTCCTGCACAAGTCAAAAAGTGATTTGGACTTTGCATGATGGGACAAAACATGTTTCTGCATGGGTGCATGGATAATACGATGCTAGTACGACATTGCTACTCGAAACTCTTGTACCTAAATTGCTGTTTCACACGGAGACTCAGAAAATGAAGAGAAGTAAATGTGTAGTTCTGCGAGGCTTGGTACTAATATGAAGGAAACTAGTCAGTTCTTGCAGGGACTCGGTTTAGTCAGGTAAAGTGCTTTGCTATCATGGTAGTTAAGCATTCCTACTAAGTTGGGAGTGGGTAATCGTGTCACTCAATGGCTATCTCAAATATGACGAGATAGAAGAGCTAGGGAATCGACGCAGAGATGTACCAACGGGATATGTGTAAATGGTTTTGGGGAAAGTGGATACGATTTATACTTCTACAAAGCGTGCATCCACAGAGACTAAAGCATTGATGGACTGCACACAGACTACAGCGTTTAGGCGGAATTCACCAGAAGAATAATATGCAAACCGCAAGAACAAATATCATCTCCTACATATAACTTACGAATGCAGAAACACAGTTTTCCCGTGAAGGGACGAAAGAACCAGCTCACAATTACCGACATGGTTCAAACTCTAAGCGATTCTGAAGCTTTGTCGGACATGAAGTACTCGAGCAGACGTCAGCTGTATCAATCAGAAAGATGGTACATCGTTGACTCGTACGTATCAGTTACGACGGATCGGCAAATCATCGCTCAGAAACACCATATCGTTTCTGTTATATCCTTTGTGGATATTGATGCAAATCAGAATAAATTACCAACTTAGAATACTATACATCCAAGGGTTGGGAATAACTCTTATTTCAATCTATCCTTTAAAGCAGTAGATTTTATGATTGAAATAAACAACTCATTTTGAAATCAGTGGGTAGAATGTGAAAAATCTTTTCATTTTTGACAAAGTCTGCATCTAGGACTTGAAACTTTGAAACGTAAGATAGTGTGATGGATTTTGAACAAGCAATTCTGCGTGATAATGAGATGCTTGTTCTTTCATGAGATGTGAGAAGTTAGTATTATTCTAGTATACGAAACACAGTTGGAAATGCAAAATCTATTTTTATAAGGAGGAGCAAATGAACGTAATTAAGCGGTAGTGGCGAAGAACTGGCTTTTGATATGTCAGAAGACTGGAAAAATGCGATTACAAAGGCAAATAAAGCTACAGATCCATCACTACATCGAAAAGCAACAGTACAGAAGTTATCCGCGATATTGACAGAGAGCTGTGTTTCTAATAAGTGCAAATCTCTTAAAGAGATCTGGTATCTGTTGAAGAAATTCGTTGTAAGGATATGGTTGAAAACGAACTGATGAAGGCTCAGGGTGCTTCCAAGTTGCACATAACCATATTATCATCGTTACGAGCGCGCTTTGGTTCGTGGGCACGACATACAACTGACCAAAAGATTCTTTCACTTTTAGAAAGAAACAATGAAGAAGTGAAACAAGAAAACTCCAATAAAAATCCAACTGTGAAAACAGTACACAACGTGACCATATGTCAGGTAGAAGTTTGCAAAGAGTGACATACAAAGCGCTTCTGATTGCACACAAGACATCTATGAAGCCTCATGAAAAGGGTGTTATTCATTTTCAAGTGATCCAGACCGCTTTTGCACAGCCAATGTACAACTGCAAGGCTTTGAGTGTTAATCGAGGATATGTTACAAAATGGCACTGTCATTTCAGGTGGTAATACGAATTGAAAAGCCACATAGCTTTATGCGACCGCTTTGCAATATCGCAACCCAGATCATTGCATTGCGGGGTAGCTTTAACCAATGTTATGGTGATGACACATAATTACGCGAGTCTCATCTTGCATGCCACTTTGTTGAAGTATCACGTCAAAGCACCGTCGCACGCTGGCAGTAGAATTGGCAGCGTGCAGAATTGCAGTTGATAACGACAAATACCAATGCACTTTGCAGAATTGCGCACAATACGGGCAGAAATCACAACTGGCGTGTCTAGGATCAATCCAGTATCAGATCATCACATGCTGATGATCACTGCTAAAATGGGCAAGCTCCATTTCAGATCGGCAGCTTTGCGTGTCTCTGATTTAGAAGTGGAAGGTTATGACAGACAAGAGACGACTCCTGCACTTGATTACTGAAGAGATGCTCGAGACAGAGAACGACAGGTGTTAAGAAACGAAAAAGGGTATCTATATTACACCGGCAGATCTCCTAAACTCATCTATGCACTGGATGAAGATAATGTATATGAAGGAAGTAAGCACTACTACTTAACAAAACTTGCAGGCTGAATGTACCGCAAAGAGAATGGTGCTCGACTACATTTTCAAGCTAAGGTCAAGTGAAGAACTTGAAAGAATGGGATGTATATCCATGCATTGGATGTCGTTCCTTCAACAGCAGATCGATCTTCTACTGATAATGATTTAGCAATATTGCAGAAGCAAAACTATAATCTGGACGCTACAATACCATGGAAGATTCAACCAAGGTGTTGTCACAATCAACTTGGTAGATATTGCTTGTTCCTCAAAGGGTAATGAAGAAGAGTTCTGGAAGATATTTGATGAACGATTAGACCTCTGCTATAGAGCGTCCTCATGATTCGTCATAGAGACTGCTTGGAACACCATCTGATGTTGCACCTATCTATGGTGGGTCATGGGTGCGATTGCTCGCTTAAAGAAGGGTGAAGTACTCGATAAACTATTGTTTAATGGATATAGCACTATCTCATTAGGTTATGGTGGTCTATATGAATGTGTTCACTATATGACAGGTGCTTCTCATACAACAGAGAAGGGCAAAGAGTTTGCTATGCGTGTTATGCAGCATGGGCGAATGATGCTTGTAACAAGTGGAAGGCTGATACAAATATTGACTTCTCTGTATATGGAACACCAATGGAATCTACAACCTATAAGTTTGCTAAGTGTCTACAAGAACGATTTGGAATTATCGAAGGTGTTACGGACCGTGCATATATAACAAATAGTTATCATGTACATGTTGCAGAAGACATTAATGCATTCGACAAGTTACTGATAGAATCTGAATTTCCAACAGTTATCTCCAGGTGGAGCTATCAGCCATGGTAGTTCCAAATATGCAAAAATAATATTCCTGCAGTACTCATTAATGAAGTATATCTACAATACAATTACATACGCTGAATTGAATACAAAGAGTGACTATTGCCAAGTATGTGGATTTGATGGTGAAATTAGTATTATTGAAGATGACAACCATAAGTTAATCTGGAAGTGTCCATGTTGTGGTAATACAGATCAAACAAAGATGAATGTAGCACGTCGTACTTGTGGCTATATTGGAACACAGTTTTGGAATCAAGGAAGAACTACAAGAAATCAAAGAACGTGTATTACATCTATAAGCTGAAAAAGGAATGTAATGTATGACATGTCATCTTTTTTGTAATTTTACTCTAATTTATGAATAATATAGATACATAATGTCAATTAACGTGATCATCAAAATTAGTAGTATCAAAACGTACTTTTTACATAATTGATTAAGGGCAGATATTAATGGTCTTTTAATTTGTTTACGTCAACTCAAGGATATACAATATAAGAAATATAGACACTGACAGGGTTTTGGTCAGATGTATCAATACAGCGAGTATGGCATTGAAAGTTGATGTAGATTCTGTACAAACAAAGCGCAAATGGACAACTAGCACTTTGCTATTGTGGAAAACTTTGACGCTGATGGAATCGGACATTACTCATAGGAATCAAATGTGGTGAGGAGTGCAAATAAAATGCTGAAGAAAATGATTGTAGGAATTTTCATTCCTGTCTGTGGTAGATGGTGTTTCTACCATCCTATTCCAAGGAGCAGGTCTTAATGTTTCATGCGGCAGAACACTCAGAGAGGTAAACTGACTGTAGAGTAACGCCATTTAAAGATTTTCTCCGATAGAAATAAACAAGAAGAGGTGTATCGTGTCGTTTACAGATACATCTCTATCTATCGATGGATTGGGATGCGAGTGGAAAAGGACAAACTTAAAAGAAGGTGCACTAGCTCTCGATATTACATTGCAGATGATGAAGTCAAGCGATACAACAAAAGAGAGACTTTGATATATCACTCGGACAGATGGACACTACAGTCGTTGCGAAAAGCACATGCAACACTGGCTAATACCAATATCATTGCAAAAGATTAAACAGTTACATTTTACGAAACTGGGTTGAAGGAAGAGAAATATGTATAGACGCAAGGGTATTTTCTCTTTAGCATCTAAATTCCAATATTCATAGAAAGAACAGCTCATAAAACAACAAATACGACACTGTACGCAAATGGGGCAAGCTTTCATTCCGTAAAATCAGCTAAGATGGATGGCAGGAGTGTTGACGTGATGATGATGAACTTCGAGCAAAATGACAGCACTTAAAATGGGAAATGGTCGAGAATGTTGTCATTGAAAGATGAAGCTGAGTGGAAGTGTTCGTCTAAAGACTATCGTGTCAGCACATTTAGTGAACGCTGAGATTAGTGATCACCTCAGCAGGTGGTGGAAGACGAAAACCTATGTTCCTGGAAGTTTTGAGTTGTGCGGATCGTTAGATATAGTAACAGGTCAGATTGATCAACCTAGAATCTCTAGTTGATATAGTCAAATTACAGCATGTTACACTATCTCACCAGACAGAGAAGACATTTACGACTCATTCTGGTGAAGTAAATTGCACACAATAGCCTGCTGGTTTATAAGACAAACTACATACGCACTGGAACAAAAGCTAGTCAAATAACGTTAGACCAATTGCGCAGATGTGGTCTAGACGTTACAACACATGGTAGCCACCAGTCATCAGGAGGACTCAGGCGGAAAACTGGAACAGAGTAACATGGCGATAGAAGACTGGGTTGATCAAAAGACCGATGCGGATGATAACCTATTGCTCAGAAGAATGCAGTATTTCGAAGTTAGCAAAACCTGGACGGAAAGCAAGCTTTGAACTACAACAGGTGCAGATGGAACAATCATCACTCTTCACCACTCTGTATCTGGGAACATATAGTAAAAGTGAAAAGACAGCTCCAGCATGGCTAAATTAAATGTCGGATGAAGATTGCATGTAAGTCCCACAAGTAATGCAACTCACTGTCAAAGATGAACCAATTAGAACTCTCCGTTAAGGCTACAAAACAATGGGTAGGGTCCAATTGATCAGCTAGTTACAGTACATCTTATGCAGATGATAGATACAGGTAAGACAGTTACATTAAATGCTGCAAATAACTGGGGAAGATACATTCACTAAACTGAGAAAGTATAAAGCCAGAACAACTAACTGAAAATTAAAGTACACTGTAAAGCGAAGATGCTAGCCAACTCATAATGGAGTAGTCAGTGGTGATATGGCAACAGGCTTTTACAATTACAAATACAAAATATTGCAGAAAAGACTATCTATCAAAAGTTACGAAAGCTTTGAGGGAACACCAGTAGCTTCTGTAACAACGGGTTACTCGCAGATGGTGCAGAGAAGGAAACGTTACACTAACTGCTACAGAGAAAACTGGACACATACATTTACTAACTTGATAAGTATGGAGCAGATGGCCATGAGATCGTTCTCATAGTTGATGAAACACCAATTGCTGGATACAAAGGCAATCTCTGGAACAGCAGCTATAGGTTTTACAATCACAAATACAATCACTGCGAAGGTATCTGTGCCAGTCACAAAGGTATGGGTAGGACCAGCAGCACCTTCTGTAACAATCAAGTTACTCGCAGACGGTGTAGAAAAGGATTCTGTAACATTAAATGCCGCAAATGGATGGGCACATACATTTACAAATCTAGATAAATACAAGAACGGTACAGAAATTGTTTATACAGTTCAAGAAGAACCAGTTACAAACTATGATTCAGCAGTTACGGGAGACGCAACTTCTGGCTTTAAAGTAACAAACACAAATATAGAAAAGACATCTGTTAAAGTTACAAAGGCATGGGTAGGAACACCAGCAGCTTCTGCAACTGTTAAGTTATTGGCAGATGGTGCAGAGAAGGAAACAGTTACATTAACAGCAGCTGATAACTGGACACATACATTTAGCAATTTACCTAAGTATGATGCAAATGATGGTCATGAAATTGTGTATACAATTGATGAAGTAGATATTGCAAACTACGTAAAGGCTATTACTGGAAGTGCAGCTACAGGATTTGTTGTAACAAACACAATCACTGGTAAGCTAGATATTCCAGTTACAAAGACATGGTTAGGAACACCAGCCGCTTCTGTAACTATCAAGTTATATGCAGATGGTACAGAGAAGGAAACAGTTACGTTAACTGCAACAGACAACTGGACACATACATTCACTAACTTGGATAAGTATGCAGCAGATGGTCATGAGATCGTCTATACAGTTGATGAAACACCAGTTGCTGGATATACAAAAGATATTTCTGGAACAGCAGCTACTGGATTTACTATTAAGAATATAAAATACTGCAAACAATCAATATCCCAGTCATAAAGAGCTGGGTAGGCAATCGCAGGAACATCCGCAACAATCAAACTATTGGCAGATGGTGCAGAGAAGGAAACAGTTACATTAACAGCTGCAGATAACTGGACACATACATTCAGTAATCTTCCTAAGTTTGATACAACAGACGGTCATGAGATTGTATATACAGTTGATGAAGTTGACGTTCCAAATTATACAAAGGGTGCTTCTGGAACAGCAACTACCGGCTTTACAGTTACAAATACAATCACAGGCAAAGTATCTATACCAGTTACTAAGGTATGGGTAGGGCCACAAGCTTCTTCAAGGTAACTCTATTTTGCAGATGGAGTTGAAAAGGGATTCTGTAACACTTAATGCCTGCAAATGGATGGGCATATATCTACAAACTTAGATAAGTACAATAACGGTACAGAGATTGTTTATACAGTTACAGAAGAGCCAATCGCTAACTATGATTCAGTCATTACAGGAGATGCAGCAAATGGCTTTACAGTCACAAATACAAATACAGAAAAGACAGCTGTAGATGTTACAAAGACATGGTGGAACACCGCATGCTTCTGTAACAAACTAGCTATTCGCAGATGGAACAGAGAAAGAAACTGTAACATTAACAGCAGCAGATAACTGGACACATACATTTGCAAACTTAGATAAGTATGCCGCAGATGGTCATGAGATTGTTTATACAGTTGATGAGACTCCTATTACAGATTACACAAAGGCAATCACAGGAGATGCAGCAAACGGCTTTACAATCACAAATACGATCACTGGCAAGGTAAACATTCCAGTTACTAAGGTATGGGGTAGGATTCAGAAGCTACTTCTGCAAAGGTAACATTTACGCAGATGGTGTTGAAAAGGATTCTCCGTAACACTTAACGCTGCAAATAACTGGGTACATGTATTCGCTAACCTTGATAAGTATAATAACGGTACAGAAATCGTTTATACACTTACAGAAGAACCAGTAGCCAACTATGACTCCGCAATTTCAGGAGATGTAGCTACAGGCTTTACAGTCACAAATACAAACACTGAGAAGATAGCGAGTAGATGTGACAAAAGAATTGGGTAGACCTGCAACAGACTCTATAGATCAACTGGGTTACTAGCAGATGGAGTAGAGGTTGAAAAGTGTCATTGGCACTGTAGACAAACTGGATGCATACATTCAGCAATCTACCCAAGTACGCTGCAGATGGACATGAGATTGTTTATACAGTTGATGAAATATGATGTACCAAGTTATGTAAAAGCAATCGAGGAACATCTACAACAGGCTTTACAGTCACAAATACGATCACTGGTAAGTTAGATATCCCAGTTACTAAGGTATGGGTAGGACCTGCAACAGATAGCGTTACAGTAAATTTATACGCAGATGGTGTTAAGGTTGATACAGTACAACTAACAGCAGCTAACCAGTGGAAGCATACATTCGCTAATCTAGATAAGTATGAAAATGGACGTCAAATCGTATATACAGTTGATGAAGTATTAATCCCTGGATATAAGACTAAGATCACAGGTGATGTGCAAACAGGCTTCACAATTACAAACTCCAAGGAGACACCAAAGACAGCAGACCACGTTAATCCGATGGCATATGCAAGCATCTTTGTAATCTCACTCATGGCAGTAATCATTACAATGATTGAAAAGAAAAAGTTTGCAAGATAAGAAAAATCTTGAGTAAAATCTAAACAAATAAGCAAGTATTTCTAGGAAAGTTGAAATACTTGTTTATTATTATATCAAAGTGTAAACACGTGCGTTTTATGTTGATATTTACAACTATATTATATAAATGAAAAGCATTTTAGCAAAATGAAAAATTATTTTATTTGACAGATTAAAAATATGTGCTTTAAAGTGTAGAACATACAAAAGCTGTGAAAGAGAAAAGTAATTGCTTTTAACACTTTTAGAGAGTCCGGATAGGTGAGCGATAAGTCAACAAGTAATGAATATGGTCTTGAGCTGTTGTGTCGATAAGTAGGTGCACGACCGGGTATTCCCGTTATAGGATTAGAGTATGTTGGTATCGATGAGGTTACTTCTAGCGATGAAGTAATAAAAACAAGGTGGTAACATCGTGATGATATATCCCGTCCTGCATACGATTGTATATTGTGATGACGGATGTATAGTACTTTACGCCAACACGATAAAAGGTACGGGAGGAAAAGATGAATACATTTATTAAAAAGTTTGCGTAATTGCAACAATAATTTCCTTGCTTGCAGGATGCAAGCGCAGGAAAGTCTAGCTCAACAGCTGAGACAACAACAGAGAAGAAGGTATTACGCTTCGGTCAAGCAAATGCAGGTACAGGCTTAGACATGCAGATTAGTACATCTCTCTGGTGCAGCTTCAATTGCTGATGAAGTAACAGAGTCACTCTTACGTTTCAATGACAATAACGAAGAAGAACCAGTATTAATTGAAGATTTCCCAAAGTATCTGAGGATGGTAAAGTATATTCCTTTACATTAAAGAAAGGGTGTTTACTTCACAGATGGTACAGAGTTACATTCATCAGATGTTAGCACACATTTGAACGTATGTTTACACCTGCTACAGGTGCCAAGTCAACAACATACTTCTCAATGATTGCAGGTGCGAAGGACATAGCTTGCAGGAATGCTATAGAGCTTTCCGGATTTGAAATCGTTGATGATTACCACTTCAACATTACACTTGATTATGCATTCGCTCCGTTCGTTAAGAACTTAGGAACTTCTTTATGCAAAATATCTTCCCTGAAAAGGCAACAAAGGAAGCAGGCTGCTGGTGTACAGGTACTCAACTCTCATCGGTACAGGTCCATATAAGATCTCAATCAAAACGATGATACAACTGAAGTCGTACTTTGTTAAGAATGAGAACTATCACGGTGGTGATGTAAATCTTGATGAATTACATTTCCTTTACTACGATGATGCAATACAGACAAAGTTAATCGTTTATGAAATGGTGATATCGACTTAGCTGATTTACCAGCAAGTTTATTAGAAAGTATCAGTCTTCTCATGGTGATGAAATCAGTCATACCATCCATTAGAACATCATTTATCTCATTAAATCTAAGAGTGAATATATCTCTGATGTAAATGTACGTCAAAAGGCTATCTCACTTGCTATCAACCGTGAAGAATTAGTTAAGACAATTCTCGTCGGTGTATGGCTCCTGTAACTTCATTCTTGAACAACCAGATTCCCTGGTCATGACTGATTCAAGAAAGCAGCAGACACAACCTGAAGTTACAGAAGTTACAGCAGAAGCAGGCTATAGCAATGGTATCCTCACCACAGCTGAAATTGTGCTTGATAAGACAGTATTTGATGCATTACAAGGTTACTTAGTCAAGTAGGTATCCAGTCAACATTGACAATATCGCGATAACGCCACTTTGAACTCTGATCAGCTAGCAGGTAACCCTGCATTAACAGGCATGACTTTGGAATCCATTATACCCAGATGGTGACTCTAAAATGTGCCACAACCACTTCATCACTCAAAGAACTCTGTAAAACCGGTGGTGTGGAGTTCTATGACAACCCAGCATATGATGCAGCGTTAGAGTTAAGGGTAGAGCTATCAACAGATGAAAAGAACGTGCAGAATTACACAAAGGAAGCAGACAGATTCTTACATTCGATGACTATGCATGCATACCTCTATACCATCCATCGAGCCAATTCGGGATTGCGAAGTCATATTACGCAAGACAGAACTCACAGTAGGTAACTCTAATCTACCACCAATTTGGAAATGTAGACGTTGATGTCACAAGCAGCAGCTAAAGAACAAAAGCGGACAAATATGAGGATAGCAGTCTGTGTGTGTGCGGCTGTACACACATCAGACCGCATTTCTGGTTATTGATGAAAGCATGGCAGGCATGCAAATATATATCAAAAGAGCAGTGGTGTCATAGTGATTGATTATCTTTTGCGATTTCTTACATTTATCAGACATCATTGGAATGTAATTCCAGGATGTCGTAGCCGCAATGCTAGGCGAATTCGCAAGCAGACGTCGATTGGAAACTGGCTAGATGCACTCAACTTAGGTCTTAGATGTACCTTTTGCCACCCAGATTTGCGTTGGTTACAAGTGCTTGGTAAACAGGAAACGAGGTACTAGCTACTTCCAAACGTAAAGCAGTATTAACTTTAATCTTTACAGGTCAGAATTTAAATATATGGTATTTAGTGGATGGCGATTGCGGCATACATTATCGCAATCGTAATCGGATTATTATTTGTGCATTAGCAGCGGTATACCACGTCAATCGGTAATATTGGATCGTATCTGGATGTCGCTCATTTTCGGTATTTCAGCGCCATCATTTTGGATGCGTTGATTATCTGGCAGATTTTGTAGGTTTGAAACTATCGTACGGCTCTGTGCATCAGGCGTAAAAATCTGCGCGGTATGGTGGTGTTACCGTCCTTTTTCAAGTAGCATTCGATCTGCCGGCATCGATCGCACGCAGCCACACGCACATCGACCGATGTAAAGCAATGAACATTGAGATTATATCCGTACAGCATCGCAAAGGGTAGATAGTTATCCAAGAATTATCTTCCATGCACTACAGAAATGCATTGATTCCAACTGACAATTTTAAGTGAATTTGGATTGCTAACAGGATGGCTGATTACCGAGAATGATTAATATACTGCACAGTAAGTTGTTAATCGACATGAGGATTAATCGTCGATATTCCAGGTAATTTCAAAAGCAGGGTGGAGTTTATCTACGTAGCAGCGATATGTGTATTAGAAGTTTACTTTGTAGTAGATATATTACATGCAGTCAAAATCCAACATATTTAACGAATATGCTAACGCCAACAGAAAGAAAAGTGCCCCTATAGTGAATCCTCCAACCGTTTAAAACAAAGTTGCTGTATCAGCGCACTTAATGCCCTAATTATTTAATTATTATTTGCTTTATCGTCTACTGGATTACCAGTTGCCGATCCTGGGTGCTATAACAGAAAGGTTTATTATCACCAAGCCCGCACTGGTGGTGCTAGACCAATATGGTGGTAGAGATATCTTACGCGCTGTGTGTGGCGGGTTGTCGCGTTTCCGGCCATTCGTTGGAACTACTTCGCAAATTGATCGCGACACCCATCAAGTTACTTCTATAAAAGCTACCGCAGGCTATGTTGGTGGTAAAACAGATGATTTTTGACTTACTCCTGTAATGTGCAGGTACCCTTCATTTCCATTCCTATTACTTGGTGATGGCTCTGATGTATGCATTAGGTCCTGGGTATTACAACGATATATCCTTACTCTACGGTTGTTGGGCAAGTACAGCAAAGCTCATCCGTGGGCAAGTGATGCAGCTTAAAGGGCCAAGAATACATCTCAAGCATGTAAGGTGGGATGGTGGCTCAACATTACGCATTATCCTAAAGCAATTTCTATTCCCAAACTGTATTCCAATGTTAATTGCTCTCAGATTACATTAGGCATTCCTAGCGCACTTATCGGAAGCTAGTCAAGCTATTTAGGCTTTAGGTGTACATCACCAAAGCCGAAGCTGGGGATCCGCTGACTGCGGAACATGTGATTTTATCCAGTGGCCATACGTATTGCTAGTTTATTCCCTGGGTATACAGCATTGTTACAATGGCCTTTCCACAGATGGGTGATGGACTTACGTGCATGCCTTAGATCCCAAATTACGTATTTCAAGAGGTGAACTATGTGAGCCAAAAGCACAGTATTGAGAGATGAAAGACTTAGAAGTAGAGCTTTGTCTAGCGTCACACTTTCCAGTCAATAGATAAAGCAAATCTATCTATCAAAGAGGCGTTAAATTGTAGGTGTCGTAGTGAGTGGTTGTGGTAAAATCCATGCTGGCATCTGCGTAATTATGTGAATCTCACTGAATTCACCCGCACAGATCGCGGCTGGTACGATATCTTCTATGCAGACAGGGCCGTGATACAGACCACACTTCAGCTCCACGAGAGTTTCAAAGAATACGTGCAAAGTGAAATTTCAATGATTTTCCAAGAGCCAATGGACTCTCATTAAATCGTTGATGAAAGTTGGAGTCAAAATTGAAGAAGCTACCGTAAAGCGCATGCGAGAAAGTCTCAAATGCTGAGCTTAAAGGACGTGCCATCGCTGCGCGTGATTCGAGATGTAGGTGATTCCGCAAACGAAAAGGTTTTACCCGTGATATTCCATCCAGATTATCTGGCGGTGTGCTGAGACAGCGGCCATGATTGCGATGGCACTTTGGGAAGTCATCCAAAAGTGCCAGCTGATCTGTGATGAGCCTACAACGGCTTTGGATCGCAACGATTCGAGCTACATGTGACTCTTCGCTTTAATTAAGAGGCACGTGATGAAACAACACAGCAAAAGATCATCTTTTATCTCCCATGATAAGAGTGATCTACTCAGATGGTTGGACCGCATGTAGTTGTCACGTATGCGCAGGTCACCCAGTGAAAGTGCTCCATGCAAGAAGGTGTTTGAAAAGCCATTACATCCGTACACGATTGGATTTACAGAATGCACTCCACAAAATTAATAAACAACAATCTTCTCTACAAGATATCCCGGGTCTCAGTACCGATGTTGGATAACTTGCCAGAAGCGGATGTGCTTTGTTTCGCAACATTCCAGATGTCCATTTGCGAAGGGCGAAATGTTTTACGCAAGAAAGTTCGCACTCAAGCACCATGGTGATCAAAGGGACGTTCAAGTTGCTTTGTTGGTAGATGAAGGAGGATGGCACAATGAGTGAAATCATTCTTGAAGTTCAAAATCTAAAGAAATACTACCAACAAGGTGTACTATTTCAAAAGAAGGAAAGTGTAAAGCAGTTGATGATAAAGTGAAAAGCACATCGTGTGAGACATTAGAAGCGATTGTTGGTGAAAGTGGATGCAGAATCAACAACAGTAAAATCAATTATACGTTTAACAGGAACTTACTTGTGGGAAAGCTATCTAAATGGAGTATATTTCATAAGTTTAAAGGAAAAATTTCGTGAAGCGAGAAAGAGTTAAAGATTTACCAAGATCCATATTCTTCTTTGAACTGGTCGGCATGACAGTACGTGATATCAATATGAGCCAACTGGATATTGAAAAGACTTGGAAACACGTGTATGATGTGAGAAGAGATGGTATTAGAAACCATGAAGCTAGTTGACTAGATCCAACTTGATTAATTGCCATCCACATGAATTTCTGGTGGTCAAAGACAACGAATTGGAATTGCACGTGCACTATCTTGCAGTAAAACCAGATATCGTTATCTGTGATGAACCAGTATCTGCTAGACGTTTCCTGTATCCAGTGTACCAGTTAATCTATTAAAACAACTACAAGAAGAATTAAACATTTTTATATCTTTATTTCACGATCCAGAGGGGTGCTGCTGTAAAACATATTGCAGATCAACTTAGTAATGGCTTAGGACATGTTGTCGTGAAGAAGGCAATGAGTGAAAGATATTCCCCCAGTCATCCTTCACACCCCTTATACACAAACATTATATTAAATGCTATTCCTTGCCAATTGGTAGAGATGAATGAGAGGTTCACTCACTGATGGCAGTGACCTTCCATCTCCATCAAACCCACCAAAGGGCTGCTGTGTATTTGGCTAATTAGATGTCCATTTGCAGAAAGAGAGAATGTGTAACCCTAAACAACCAGAAGTAAAAAGACCTAGGGAAATGGTCATCAATATGCATGCATACTAAAATGCAGGAAATGAAAGTGAGCAACCGGTGAAATTTAATCGTGAACAAATTGAAAAGAATTTCCGCGAGCGTCAGCGATTGTCATCCGTGGCTTCTGACCTGAAGCGGTTTTGAAGAAGAAGTCGCAGAACCCACCATAAACTGATATAGGGACGAAATTGGCCTGATTATTCGTCATACTGATAGTAAAGCGTATTTCCATTTGGGTAGATACACTGAGGACTTGTCTCAACACAGTTCTTTGCGTTGTGTCACTACCAAGACACAGATGAAGGTGTTATTATCAATGGTGTATGACACCACTCATCCTGAAGACCAGATCGTTGTACAACAATGCCATCTTCCGTACATAAATTCATTGAAGTTGGTTGGTGAATCTCGCCAAGAGGTATTAGACCTGTAATTGGAAGAGGTAAATGCGAAGTTTTACTGATTAGTCCTTCCAAGGGTTGAACCAGGCATGTTAGGGTGTAGGCACTAGATGCACCTCGTGTTTATCTGACAGTTGTACGCTTAATACAAGGTAGAGTAAGAAGATATTCCTGATTTATATGCAGTATTTAAGGAACCTGGGAAGGAAGGCGTAGGTGCTCAGAAAGTAGATGGGAAATGCAAATAAATTGTGTCGCCCGATATTGCGATTGCTTTAGATATGAGTCTAGCGACAGATATTCCAGGTGTTCCAGAATCAGAACATATCAACGTATTAGGTAAGGGAACATCTATCAAGGTGATGGATGTAAACTTCAACTTGTAACAGGGTTTGATTTCCAGCCATCCGCGGCCTGCGATTTAAAGAAAGCCAGAAGGACAACCAGATTCCATATGTACCGAAGCGTATGTGCCGGTGCGCGACAGATGCCAGTTTACAGTGAGACATTAAAATGGTATTGTATCGCTGGTGGTGGTTCAGACTTGAATGCGTTATGTACAGGCCATAAAGTGTCGATGTACGAGATGTCGTTGATGCGCCGGAATTATTATATCGATAAGCATCTCCAGCAAGTATAGGAGGTAATTTACCTCCTTGATGATGATAACGATAGAGACCATACTGACTACGATATAATAAGCGATGTGAAAGAGGATGATTATGAAATGGTTAAAAGACTGTTTGAATAAGAGATTTTTCAAGATTTCTCCCGGTATGGATACACGGTTGGTATCGGCACAGTTTATTTTGCAGAGATATATGTATCTATGGGCAAATGATATTAGTCTTGCCTTTAGATAGGGGCGGCATACAAACGAAGATTGTATGGTTAGATACGATTTGATCTACCGTAATCTTCATATTCATTGCCGGTGCATGGTCCTGGTCTTATCTATTCTGGATTTGCGGTCCATGGTTGCTGGTGAAAGATGGCACAGAAGGACCATTTTAAAGATTTAGTTGGAATGTTTGTTGGCTACTTGATTGGTGCGATTGTATTTACAGTCTATCCCACACGTATGGACCGTGTTGCGGAGAACCTTCTCAATGATAATCCTGGTAAGCAATCAAGCACTACAGTGGATTTACACATTATGGATGGTGGTCGCGGTACAAACCCAGCGCCAAGTTACCATTGTTTGATTAGCACTTCTGTTGTTATATGGTGTCGCAAAACGCTCTGAGTATGCAGAAAGTCCTATCGTATCTTCTCCGCAGTATTCTGTATTAATTTTTGCAAGTACAGTTTTGTTGTAAAATAACATTATTTCATTGATATTCCAGCAGGAATCATCATTGTATATTGCAATGAAACTCGTGTAAATGAAACATCACTGGGGAAAAAGTTTTAACATTTTAAGAGGTATCATGAGTATATTAAACGTGTTGAACATTTATCACATAGTTTTGAGACTGTGTCATCTTTGACACGACTGGGGTTCTTTCGTCTTCTAAAAGGTGAACATATTGGTTTGATTGGTGCAAAATGGTGAAGGAAATCAACGTCTGCGAAAACTGTGACAGGCAACTTATTCCGGAAGAAGAAAAGTGAAATGGGCTAAAACATGTCATTACAGGCTATATGGATCAACAGACAGCTATCTTAACAAAGGGTAGTACGATACGTATGGTCTTACAGACCGCATTCGGGATGAACTTTTGAAATGGAAAGTCAAGGAACCAACTCCATATGGATATGGTGATGATTCTATCAGCGTATGGATGAAATGATGAGTGAAGAGAAGTTCATTGGCTGATGTACCCAACGCGCATGATTTGCAGGCATGATTGATGCAAGATTGATGAAGTAATACGTATTTTGTGGCTCCGGTGTGGATTTAGCCTGATAGGGAGATGCGTTGGTGTGGATTTATCATGGACAAACGGCCAAAGGTCTTGTACTAGCCAAACTCACAAAAGCCAGACATCTACCTCCTAGATGAACTCATGTTCATCTCGATGCAGAACATATCACATGGCTACAGAAGTACTTAAGGGGAATATGAGAATGGTGTTTATTTTAATATCACATGATATTCCATTCTAAATTGTGTCGTCAATATTATTCATCACATGGATAATAGTACACACGGCGTTATGAAGGTGACTATGATAAGTTTATGGAAAGCTCTGATGAAGTCCGCGGTAAGGTACAAAAAGAAGCTTTTCTATAATCGACAACAGAAAGAAATTGCGGGAAAGTTAGGACTTTGTGGTTAGGTGGACAAAAGCACGAGTTCTACATCACACAGGTGACATGTCTCATAGAAGAAACTGGATAAGATGGAGATGATTGAGAGACTATTGAAAGCCAAAGCTGAATTCTCATTCCGTAAGCAGCACGTGCATGCCGCCAGGTCGAGCCCATCTTGAGACAAAAACAACTTGTGATTGTTAAGTGATACACCACTTTCCAAAACCGCTTGATTTTCTTGTGGAAAGAAAAGAGTAGGGAAGGTGATTCTCAGTGGCGTAAATGGTACTTGCAGACAACACTCTAAAGAGTTTATTAGGTATCATTCCACCATTATCCGGTGAGATTGAAGATCAATACTTAGAGATTGAAGGTAATTTGAATGTTAGTATTTTGGTGATAATGATAAACATGCTTGTAGGAAATTTGGGATACATTCCCCGGCATGACACATGGTGTATGAGTGTCGCAGCACTTGCAAAGTGTGGTTTAACAACAAAAGGAGGCTGAAAGTCGTATTCAAGTACTTCGGTGGTGAGTGCGCAAAGGTCAGACTTTGTAAGTTAATGAATTGTGATGAATATACCGTATTAGACGAACCTGTATAAACCACTTGATGCGATGCGATTCATTGAAACAAGCATTAGATTATCACTAAGGACTGTACAATGGTCTGCCATGAGCCAGATTTTAGGTTGTTTTTCCTTAGCAACCTGTACAGGATTGTACTGAATGGACAAATACTGCATTATTTAAGGAGGTCTATGAAAAATTAACGATAAAAGAATATTTATTACTTGATCAATGTTATTTGATGTCTTTGACAGGTAATTTGATTTTCCCAGTATATATGGGGACAGTTATCTGCGCAAATAGTATTCCTGCAATCAGCTGGGTTGTTTCCCCTGTATGACAGGTAGGATTACCACTCTAGGAATTGCGGCAATAGGTATTTCAAAGAGCAGAAGGACTATTTGATGCCCTGCAAAGAAGGTAGGTAGCTACATGGTTTAGTTACTTTTACAGTTATCCCATATTTGAGTGTGGTCCATTATTTGCGATTCCAAGAACAGCGACAGTAAGTTTACCTTACCGGTATTACACCATTATTACTGTTTCATTTTGCTGATCAGAAGCACAACTTGGATTATTTATCTATACGCTGATCTTTGCGCTGGTATTGTTATTCGCTTTGCGCCCATCGAAGATTGCGACTTGGATCGGAAAAGTACACTACTCAATCTTCTTAGTATTAAGGCTATTCGTGTATTGGGCGTAGCATTTATCAAACCGATTACGAGCTCTGGTGACAGTTCGCCAGTCCAACCGGTGGATAGTATGCATCACAACCATCTCTTTACAGGTCTTTTGGGAAGGTTGCTGCTGGACGATGGATGCTCCAGCATCCTCTCTAGCCTTTGCGATCCGTACTCATTAACGTGCAATCAAAGAGTTCCAAATCAAAGGGAATTTCGCAAAGAGAATCGCGAAAGATTACGCTCAAAGTGGAGTGCAGTTGGCAGTCGCTAATGGCAGTCATCTATTTTGGATTAACAATCTTAGGGTGCCCAATCTGTACTACTGCAAGGCAGTACGAGCGAAAATGGTGAAAGCGGTTGCCTTAGCAACTCCTTGCAAAAACATTATTACGGCGCAATGTGAAATGTAATGCTTGCAGGAATCATGAGTCTTGCAATGTTTAAAAAGACAGCGAGTAGGTCCAGTGACTCTCTTGTGCAGAAAAACACGGTTGAGTATTTCCGAAAGTCCACGGTATCCCATCGTGCATTTGGGATGCGATTGGGTTTACACCTCGTTTCATTCCTATCATCCAAACTTTGGACTAGATCGTATGCCTGGTACTCACTACCTGCATTACTATTCCTATATCCAATTACAATCGTATTTGTATTATTGAAATAGCTGGTTGGTAGTTTTGTGGGAGAGAAATAAGATAATCTATCAATCTACGATTATCACGTAACGGTTATCGCTGGCGTTTATCGATACCTCTCTTAAAAGCCATCCTATACACTCTTGCATATCAAAAGTGCATTTGGATTGGATTGGTCCATAATCTACATCAGAAATCACCAATGTATGAGAGATTGGATTTGCAGGTAATCTTCACTGGTGATTGGATTAATCATTGCTACTATCTCTTGCAAGATATTAAAATAGCTCGAAGGCTATTTTTCGCGTTACATGCATTTTCGCTGGTAAAGCTTGGAAGCTGCAGAAAGAAGGATCTAAAACAACTTTACACGATGATAAGGTAATCCTCAGACGGAAGGTAGCTGACTCGCTTTCTGCAGTTTGGTCCAATTTATGGTCTGCGAGGTCTACCAGCATCTCATGCATTTCACCAATCACAGTTTGAACGGCGTTTTGCGTACATATCCGATCTACCAGCAAAGGGATATGACGCACAGATGGATTCAGTGTCGTATTCGTTATTTGTATCTTTCTTGAGGTAAAAGGATATCTCCTTTTTCAACCATTTCTGTACCATGGCGGTAGAGTGTTCCTGTAACTGTTATATAAACTTCTTTCTCATGGGTAAATCCCTCCTTGTTTATCTATTAGTACTATATAGGATGGGCTGTACATAAAATATGCCAGATAAAAAATATTTGATCACTCAAATATTTTTTTACTTATTCTTGATTGATTGCGGCTGAGCTAAGAGGTTCAACTTTGTGAATCATCATTCTAGGATTAGCATCCTGAATTTTTAATAGTTCTTCATCAGACGCATTAATATCAGTAATCAGACAATTTAGTTTATTTACACTAGCAGAAATGTAATTGTGTGTTTGACCTATTTTTGTATAATCACAAACAATGAATATACTGCCAAGAGTATTTCGAACCATTGTTTCGTTGATTGCCGTTTCGGAGAAGATTGCAGTTGTAATACCACTTGTGCTACTAATACCACTACAACCTAAGAAACATTTATTTGCACGAATTTTGGATAAATTATTAAATGCGAAATCGCCAACCATCGCTTCCTTTGGATAACGCAGCTCACCACCAGTTAACACAATGCTAATCAAAGGACTATGTTTCACTAGTACCATCTTTGCATTATTGGTAATAATGGTACAACGTTTATTTATAATATATTGTGGGATGAGTAGGGCAGTAGAACTTGTATTGATAAAGACAGTATCACCATCCTCGATGTAACTAGCTGCCATTTTTGCAATTGCATGTTTATAACGCTCATTTGTGAAGTCGCTATTATCATGGTCAACCATATGTTGAACGATTTTTGCACCACCGTGATAACGGATAATCGCCCCACGATCTTCTCAATATTGTAAGTCGCGGCGAATAGTAATCTCAGAAACATTAAAATCATTCATTAACTGCTTGACAGTAACATCTCCTAATTTTTGGATAATCATCATAATATCATCTCACGAGTCGTTTTTGAACAATCTGATAGTCTACTTTCATATTTTGTTCTCCATCTCTGAAATGATTAGTTATCATTTAATGAATGAACAATCATAAAAACTTTTTAGTTATCAAAATCATGTCAAAATGTACTATACAAATATATAAAATACATCTAACAAATAAATCGTAAAATGATTAAATGAAACATATAATTCTTTGATAATCAAAAATGTGTTGGTATGATAAAACCATCACAAAGGAGGCTATCATGCCAAATAGTAAATTACAAAAGGGAGTCTTGGATTTTAGGTGCATTCCCAGAATGAGGAACATGGCTAAATGAAGAGATTGACAACACAGTTGTTGAACTGGTACATTTTCAATGTGGTAGTTGGGATGTGTAGGTGTATGGTTTAAAACAGAAAATGATACAAACATCATCGCAATCGACTCTATGGTTTGGTAATGGAAAGAGAACACAAAAAGTATCATCCATGGCCCCATACCATCAAAAATGAAGAAATATGATGGGCGTTGAAAATCTACTAATCTATCATGCAGCACCACGTCTGTTTATAGATCCATTTGGTGCTAACAAAGTGTGATGCAGTATTAGCAACTCATTATCATAACGACTCACATCGACCCATTCTTTTACGGCAGCTGTATTAAAGAACTGCAGCGATGATGTGCCATTTATTGGACCATTAGAGTAGTGAGAAAAGTGGAGTTGGCTGGGGTGTTCCGGAAGAGCGTTGTAAAAGTTGTTAAGCTAGGGATATGCATTACAATCAAGTGATACAAAGATTCATGTGTTAGAATCCTATGACAGAACATGTTTAGTCACTACTGAAGTTAGAGGAAGATATTGCGGTATCTCGTCCTACAAACATGGATCAAAAAGCAGTCAACTCACTTAATCGAGATGCCTGCAGGAACTGTCATATCATACTGGTGATTCACACTATAGTATCTGCTATGCGGACATCGGTAAGAAGTACAATATTGATGTTGCCTTCGGTGCGTATGGTGAAAACCCTGTAGGCTGCCAAAGATAAGATGACATCTGCTGATATGTGCAGAATGGGTGAAGCAACTAACGCAAGGTAATTATTCCTACACCATGATGTATGGACAAATATGAAAGCAGATCCAGAAGAAATTATGTTAGTATATAACTTTCAAGAAGGATACATTGAAGTATAAGTTCCATCCATTTATTTGGGATGTGGGTGGTAAGTATACATGGCCATTAGATAAAGACTTATTGAAGTTCCACTATCGTCGTGGATTTGAAGACTGCTTTACAAAGGAGCGTAATGTTCCATTCCCAAGTATTCTTTCAATTGGAGAAAATAAATGTTATTACAAAAATACTAGATAATCATCTGACTAGCTACCATCAAGATTTTCCAACTCTGGAAAGATGCCATCAAAGGTGTGGAGAAACGTTGATTGAAACTAAGGGTTTCACTCGATAATCGTTGTGTAGAAGCAATCATTAAATGTGTTACAGAATATGGACCATACATCGTGACTGTCCTAATGTAGCAATGCCGCATTCTACGCTTGGTGCAGAGGGTGTATACAAAACTGGTATTGGTTTTATGAAAGTAGAGAAGCCAGTTGCATTCGATGATAATGATAGAGAAAAAGACGCAAGGCTATTCTTACACTCGCTGCTGTGAATCATGATCAACATTTAAATAATATGATGCAGCTATCTGAACTATTAATGAACGAAGAGGTCGTAAAATGACTTACTAGAAGTTCACAATGATGATGATTTAAGAAATGTCATCGAAAAATATAAATAATATAATTAGGGAAATATAAGAGCATTTTTATACGGAATTTGGGGTATGGTTGCAAGTAATATCTTATCAAAACCAGCATACTTTATTGGTTTAATCGTTTTAATTGGTTACATTCTTCAGAAAAAGACTTGGTATGATTCACTAGCCGGCTTTATCAAGGCAACTGTTGGTTTCTTAATCTTAAGCGTAGGTTCTGGTGGACTAGTTAGTAACTTTAGACCAATTCTTGTTGGATTAAAAGATCGCTTTAACTTAGATGCAATGGTTATCGATCCATACTTCGGACAAAATGCAGTGCAGTCAGCAATGGAGGGAATTGGACGTAGCTTCTACGAAGTAATGTTCCTATTGTTAATTGCATTTATCTTTAACTTAGTTCTTGTTAAGTTTAACAAGATTACAAAATTACGTGCAGTATTCACAACAGGCCACGTTCAAATGCAACAGGCCGCAACAGCATTCTGGTTAATTCTATTCTGCTTCCCACAGTTGGGTGATACACCAATGTTAATTATCATGTCACTTATTCTTGGTTTATACTGGGCAGTTGGTTCTAACCTCACAGTTGAAATTTCTCAGGACTTAACAGATGGTGGTGGATTCTGTGTGGCTCACCAACAGATGTTTGGTATTGCATTCTTCTCATACTTATCCAAGAAGTTATTTGGCAATAAGAAGAATTCTAAGAGAATTGAAGATATCCAATTACCTGGTTTCATGTCAATCTTCAATGAAAACATGGTTTCTACAGCTATCTTAATGATGATCTTCTTTGGTGCTATCATGGCTGTATTAGGTAAGGATTACTTCATTGAAACGAAGGTTCTTAAGGAAGGTGCAAGCTTCTTCATGTATGTAGTAGATACATCACTTAAGTTTGCTGTATATCTAGCTATCTTACAACTTGGTGTACGTACATTCGTAACAGAATTAACAAACTCATTCCAGGGTATTTCCAATACATTCTTACATGGTGCTGTTCCTGGTATCGACTGTGCAGCTACATATGGATTTGGTAGTCCTAATGCAGTAACTATCGGTTTCTTATTCGGTGCATTAGGTCAGTTTATCGCTATCATCGCATTACTATTATTGAAGTCTCCAACAATTGTTATTGCAGGGTTCGTTCCAGTATTCTTTGATAACGCAACAATTGCTGTATACGCAAATAATAAGGGCGGCATTAAGGCTGCTATGTTATTCCCATTTATCTCAGGATTATGCCAAGTATTCGGTAGTGCTTTAATCGCTGGTGCAGTAGGACTTGCGGCTCATGGTGGTTATTTAGGTATGTGGGACTGGGCAGTTGTATGGCCAATCTTCACTGTTATCATGAAGTATGCAGGATTCATTGGTTTAGCAATTATCTTAGTAGTGCTAATCTTGATTCCACAGTTACAATATCGTAGCCATCCAGATACATATTTCTTATGTGTAGAGGATTACGAAGCTTATAAAGAAAAAGTAAAGAAGGAGTGAACAACAAATGATTAAAGTTTTAGTCGCATGTGCAAATGGAGCCGGAACATCTTTGATGATGAAGATGAGAGTGGAAAAGGCATGTAAAGATTTAGGTGTAGAGGTATCTACAATTCATCACTGTTCTTTATCAGAAGGTAAGAGTGCGGCAACTCAATATGATGTTGTATTTTTGCCCACTAAACTTTAAGAACATGTTTACAGATGCAGAGAAAAAAGGCGTTAAAATCTGTGGCATGAAGAACGTACTATCAGATAAAGAAGCGCAAGCACTTTTAAAAGAAGCAGGCTTTGCAGAATAACAACGAAAGCTACCGCTGAGCAGTAGCTTTTTAGAAAAGGTTTACTGAATGAAAGTGAATAAGAAAGTATTGGGTACTTTTTAAATAAGTGTTATGCATTAGCACAGGTAGAATTCGATGGGAAGGACTATCTTGCATGTGCTGCTGAAAAAGAAGACCCATGTTACTTATATGATTATGAGGGAAACTTTGTAGAAAAGTTGTGGGATGGACCTGGTGGTGTTATGTCACTAGAACAGTATCCAAACCAGACATATCCAACATTACTTGCAACTTGGAAGTTCTACTCTCCAAATAATGGAGCAGAATCTAAGATCGTATATTACCCTCAGAAAAATGGCGAGTGGCAGATTCATACATTATGCAAGCTTCCATTCGTACATCGCTTTGGTGTGATTGAAAGAAATCACCAGAAGTATCTCGTAGCTTGTACGCTAAAGAGTGCACATGCATTCAAAGATGACTGGACATGTCCTGGAAGAGTGTGGGTAGCTAAGTTACCGGAAGATATCTCCATCTTTGATGAAGATCATCAGTTAGAACTTACACCGTTAATCAGTGGTCTGACTCAAAATCATGGCTTCTTTAAGACCGAAGAAGAGGATTATCAGATTGCCATCGTTAGCACAAAGAATCGGCATCTTCAAGGTCGTTCCACCAGCAGATGAGAATGGTGAATGGACATATGAACAACTTACGACTGATCCTGCTTCCGATATGTTATATCTAGACTTTGATCAGGATGGGCAAAAGGAACTAATGACTTTCGCACCATTCCATGGTGATACATTAGCTGTCTATAAACTAGTAGATGGCTCATATCAGAAGGTGTGGGAAGATGAAAGAAAGATGCCATTCTTGCATGCAATCTATCCATTAGAGATGAATGGAAAGGTATATGGTATCTATGGTTATCGTAGGAATGAACTAGAGCTCAACCTACTTTCTTACGACAAAGAAACGAATACATATGTCAGTGAAAACTTAGATTGTAATGCAGGTCCTACAAATGCGTTAGCGTTTAAGGATCAAGGTGTACAGAAGATCTTTGTATCAAATCGCGAAACAGATGAGATTGCACTGTACACGATTGAGGAATAACTATGCTAGAAGAATTAAAACAAAAAGTATATGAGGCAAATATGATGTTGCCTAGAAATGGACTTGTAGTCTTCACCTGGGGTAACGTTTCTGGTATCGACCGTGAAAAGGGTTTCATGGTTATTAAACCATCTGGTGTTGAATATGATCAATTAAAACCAGAGGATATGGTCGTCGTAGACGTAAAAACAGGTGAAAAGGTAGAAGGCAAATACAAACCATCTTCCGATACAGATACACATCTAGTGTTGTATCGTAACTTCCCTCATATCGGTGGTATCGTACATACCCATAGTAAGTGGGCAGTAAGCTTTGCCCAAGCGGGCTTGGGTGTAAAACCGATGGGAACGACACATGGGGATTACTTCTATGGTGAGATACCATGTACAAGAAAAATGAGTGAAGAAGAAATCGCCGGACAGTATGAACTGGAAACAGGAAATGTAATCGTTGAAACATTCAAGGACAAAGAACCAGATGATGTTCCTGCAGTACTAGTACATAGTCATGGACCATTTACTTGGGGAAGTGATCCATTCAATGCAGTACATAATGCAGTTGTATTAGAAGAGATCTGCTTTATGAACTTTCATGCACACATGTTAAATCCACAAAAGGGAAATATGCAGCAGGAACTCTTGGATAAACATTACCTACGTAAACACGGAAAGAATGCGTACTATGGACAATAAAAGCTTTATCGTTTGGGCATGTAGGAAAAATCCATGCTCAAAGAATTATCTTGGGAAGAGAAACTCACTATCTGTAAAGAATCTGGCTTTGATTGGTTAGAGATTTCTATTGATGAAACGGATGATAAACTGGCTCGCTTGGATTGGAATCAAGAAGAAAGAGATACAATCAAACAAGCAATCATAGAGACAGGTATACCTATCCATACAATGTGTCTAAGTGGACATCGTAAATACCCACTTGGTGATCTAGATCCAGAGATTGAAAGAAAAGAAGTCTAGAAATCATGGAGAAGGCTATCTACCTTGCACAAGATTTAGGCATTCGTATTATCCAATTGGCTGGATATGATATTTATTACAAGGAAGGTAGTGCAGAAACTAAGAAACAGTTTATCAAGAATCTTCACATCGCTACCAAGATGGCAGCTAAGTACGGTATCGTCATGGGCTTTGAAACAATGGAAACACCATTTATGGATACAGTAGAAAAGGCGATGGAGTATGTCAGTATCATTGATAGTCCGTACCTGCAAATCTATCCAGATATTGGAAATCTAACCAACGCTGAGAAAATCTACGGAGTTTCAGTCATCGATGATATCCAAAAAGGGAAGGGACATATCGTAGCAGCTCACCTAAAAGAAACAGTACCTGGTAAATATCGAGAGATACCATTTGGAACAGGACATACTGAGTTTGTACAAGATATCAGATGTCTAAAGGATTTGGGCGTATATATGTTTACTGGTGAATTCTGGTATACAGGTGAAGAGAACTGGAAAGACATCTGTAAACATGCAGGAAGTTTCCTAAGAGAAAAATTAGAGCAAGTATTTAAATAAGGAGCGTAAAACGCTCCTTATTTTATGGGGCACTTTAAAATCTCATGGGGTTGGGGATAGGCTATAAAGCTTTTGTGGCACAAAAATCATCGTGCTCATTTTTTGTGGGGAGACCAAAATATAATAAAACCTCCATGCTATTATCTTCTTGTCTGGAGAACCAAATAAAAATGGAGGTAGCCCTATATGCCTATTCATGATTATATCATGTCAACCTATTGGCTATTTTATATTGTACTTTATTAATGAATTACGGCATATATTACTCATCAACATCAGATTGGCAGAATTATAATTTAACTCTATAAACTTTACATTAATACTAATTATAAAATAAAAAGGCAATCCCTCAGATAATCATCCTATGGTATTGCCCGTTATCAAATCTATTACCCACGAGATTTTATTGCGTGTTTTTCTGAAAAACCCCACGCTATTTTTAAATTACCTTTATGGTTATATAAAATTGTAAAAGAAAAAAATAATACAATTAATTGTTAATAATATCAACAGAAATTGCAGAGCCGTACGATATTCTAATTCTAAGTAAGTTATTTATAAGATATTGTTTGTGAAATGCAACTTTGATTTGTATGCATTAGTAATAATTATAGATAGATCTATAGGTTTATCTGATTCTGTAGAGGTTGCAATATTTTTCTATAACCATAACAGGGAGTTTCTTGTTCAATAGATAAGTAGAATCTTTCAATTTCCAAACTTGTACGTATCTCAATAGTCTGCTCAACAATTTTAGGGTGATATCCATTCTCCTTCATATAATTCCAGAGTGATCCCCTTGAGAAAATCATGGTTATTTATTGCTGGAAAATAAGTAAGTGGTATATAGTTTTCAGTAATAGAATATTTTTTCCATCGATATATCGTAATCTTGTTAAATGATATAAAGAGTTCCTTCTTCTACTTTTAATTTTATGAGAGAGAAAAGGGTGAACAACTAATAATATTTTTACTAATAACTTCGAAGTTATAATTTTTCCCATCTTTATTTTTGCTTCATAAAAGACCTAATGTAACCTGTAGTTGTTAATATATCTTCTTTAGTGTCATTGATAATATATCCCTTTCCTTTTGTACGGATTAGCAAGTTTTGATTTTGCAAGAAGCTCAAGAGCATTTTCTAATTGTTGTACGACTAACATTAAATTGATTGCAGAGTTCTTCTCTAGGTTGGAATTACGGATTCTGTATAAGAGTGTTGGATATAATTTCTTGGTAGATTTTTGTCACTTACATTTTTATATTTTGGAATAAACATATTTAACCCCCTATAAAATATAACACAATATGTTTTAAAAATTATAATTATTTAATAATAAAAAGAACAATAAATTACAAAATCTTTAAATTTTATGTACAAATTGTTCTTTTTATGCTAATGTGAATTTAAAGAATAGTGATACGTAGGGAAAGGAGGAAAAATATAAATATCACTATATATTTTTAAAACAACAATTATTAACTTAAAGGAGAAAATAATATGATTTCATTATTTCGTATTGATGATCGGTTAATTCACGGTCAGATTATGACTTCGTGGTCTAAAAGTTACACAGGCAAAACGCATTATCATTGCGGATGACGAGGTAATTAAAAGATCAGTTTGTTTGTATGGTGATGAAGCATGCTATTCCAAAAAGATATTAAATTAGAAATTCTTTCTACTGACGATGCTATTAACATCTTTTTAGATAATGATGATGATATTTCTACAATTGTTTTAGTTAAAACATCTGAAGTGGCATACAAATTAATTGAAAATGGAATTAAAGTACAGTCACTAAATATTGGTGGAATGGGAATGAAACCAGGTAGAAAAACAATATACAAGAATATTGCTGCATCTCCATTAGAATTAGAAGCGTTAAACAAAAATTCAATCTTTAGGGTATTGATGTTGAGTTTAAAATTTTACCTGAGATAAAGGTGTTAGATTAAGTAGTTTATAAAATAGAAAGGGAAAACAATTTTTGCTAATTGTTAGGAACAAAAAATGAGTATTTTTCAAGCTTTTACTAATTGGTATTCTTTATTATATTTCAGATAGCCCTTGGCCATTTGGTGAAGGATATTATGTTCTACAGAGACCGTTAGTTGCAGGTTTCTTGGCAGGATTAGTACTTGGAAAACCTGTGGAAGGAACCATAATTGGTGCAACAATGAACTTGATATATCTTGGACATATTACTGTTGGAGGAACTATGCCAGGGTGATATGGCACTGGCAGGATATTTAGGGAACTGCTTTTAGCATTATCATCCAATATTGATGTAAACCAAGCCTTGGCAATTGCGGTCCCTTTAGGAATTATGGGTACAGTTGTTTGGCATACTAAGATGAGTGTTAACTCTATTTTTTGCCATTGGATTGACAAGGAAGTGGCAGATGGAAATATCGGCAAGTCAGAAATATTGAGTTGGCTTCCAGCACAGTTATTGCTAATAATTATTAAAATTCCAGCAATTTTTATAGCAGCTTATTTCGGATCTTCGTTAGTATCAAATGTATTAAATATGATTAGTCCAACATTACAGCATGGATTAAGTGTTGCAGGAGGATTATTACCAGCACTAGGTATCGCACTCAATTTGAGATCAATATTAAAAACAAGTACATTACCATATCTAGTTGCAGGTTTTGCTTTAGTTGCATATTTAAAATTAGACATCATTGGCGTCGCTGTGTTTGGTTTGGTAGTTGCAGTTATTTCTCAACAAAATAATTCTACTAAGGAGGCATAATCATGGAAGATAAACAATCAAAACTGTCCAAGAAAGACTTAAATAAGGCAATATGGCGTTGGCAATTCTTTTCACATGCCAATTATAATTATGAAAGACTTCAGGCATCATCATTTGCTTTAAGTATGATACCGATAATAAAAAAATTATATCCAGATAATAAAGAGAAGCAGATAGAAGCAATACAAAGACATCTAGGATTCTTCAATACTGAACCTAATTTTGGAGCAGTAATTCATGGTATTACTGTTGCAATGGAAGAAGAAAAATCTGATGGTGCTCCAATTTCCGAAGAAGCAATTAATAGTATCAAAGTTGGCTTAATGGGACCACTTGCAGGGTTGGGTGATACTCTGACACAAGGCACTATCATTCCTCTATTACTTGCAATAGGAATAAGCTTTGGTGAGAAGGGTAATTTATTCGGACCACTATTCTTCATGCTTGCATGTTCAGCTGCTTTAATTATGATTACAAGAACAACATTTTTCCTTGGATATAAATCTGGTAAGAATGCGGTTAATACACTCCTTACAGATGAACGATTTGATAAAGTTATCAATGGTGCAAGTATTTTAGGTGTAATGGTAATCGGAGCATTAATAGCACAGTATGTACAATTTAATTTGGCTTTAGTTCTTAATATCGGTTCTACAGTCATCGATTTACAAAAGATATATTAGATAAAATTATTCCTAATCTATTAGCATTTTGGACTTAACTTTACTTTTATATAAACGTCTTCAAAAGGACAAAATGCAATTGTATTGATGGTTTTAATTATTGTTTTATCAATTATTGGCGCATATGTAGGTTTGGTATAGGAGAGAGGATAAATAATATGAAAAACAGATTAAATAAAATTTTTAAAAATGATGGAAAGACATTTATTTTAGCTATGGATCATGGTTCGGGATTAAATGTATTGCCTGAATTAGCTGAACCAGAAAAAATTATTGATATTGCAATTCATAATGGTGTTGATGCAATTATTTGTACATATGGTATCTATAAACGCTTTTCAAAGTATTTTGAAAATATTCCAGCAATTATTAGAGCAGATGGAGGATCATCAGCTATTGGTAAGGGTAATTCCAAAACTTTGGGTGTAATTGACGTAGAAGATGTCGTAAAACTGGGTGGAGATGGAGTTGTTTGCATGTGCTTCCCTGGTGCTGATTATGAGCAAGAATCAATTGAAAGCCTACAGCATTTTGTAACAGACGGAGATAAATGGGGTATTCCTATTTGTGCAGAAGTTTTACCAAAAGGTTGGGATAATTCTAACTGGACACCAGACAATTTAACATTTGTTAGTCGTGTGGGTGCAGAAATGGGTGCTGATTATATTAAAACTCAATATACTGGAGATAAAGAAAGTTTTGCTAAGTTGACATCTTCTGTATTTGCACCAGTTATTATTCTAGGTGGTCCTGGAAATGGAACGCCAGAAGCATTATTAACTTCGATTAAAAGAATCGTTGGAATCTGGTGGTGCCGGTGTTGCTATGGGTAGATCAATATGGAAGCATAGTAATCCAGCTGCATACTGTAGAGCTATTGCTTCAATTATTCATGATAATGCAACCGTTGAAGAAGCTATGGAGATTTTAAACAATGGAAAATAGTGAAATGCGCGTAGGTGCTGTTACTAATGTTAAAGAAGCAAAAATTTTAAAAATGTCATTACCAGAAATTCATGATGATGAAGTACTTGTCAGAATTCATACATGTGCTCTATGTACTTTTGAACAAAGAATATTTACGGGGTGAAAAGAAAGTTTCTTTACCAAATGTGGGTGGACATGAAGTTGCTGGTAGCATTGCTAGAGTAGGAAAATCTGTAGATAGTAAATGGAAAGTTGGACAAAAAGTTGCATTGCGAACTTTTACAAGATGTAATGAATGTCATTATTGTCATACTGGAGAGGATACGATGTGTAATGGATTTGTTGACCATCATCAACAAATCCCTGGTATTGAGGGTATTGGAGGGTTATCGGATTATTTTGTTTGTAAGCCTAGTATACTATTTCCTTTAGATAATCATGTGGATTTGTCAAATGCATGCTTAATTGAACCTTTATCATGCGTACTTCATAGTATTGATAGTGCAAAAATTGAATTTGGAGATACAGTAGTAGTTGTAGGCTCCGGCATTATGGGATTATTGCATGTCCAACTCGCTAAACTAAGAGGTGCTCGTGTTATTATGGTTGATCCAAATCAAGAACGGTTGGATAAATCACTATCCTTTGGTGTCGATTATAAAATTAATCCGATAAATGAAGATTTAGTCTCTGAAGATCAAAGAGATTACTAATGGGTTAGGGGCTGATGCTATTATCTACACACCTCCAGTCACAAAATTAGTAAGTGACTATTTAAAGGTATGTACAAAAGGTGCAAGATTTGTTTTGTATGGCTCTTTCCATCCAGATGAGCCAGCATCAATTACACTGAATCAGATTCATTATAATCAAATTCAACTTGTTGGCGTTGTGAATCCTGGTACAAGAGATTTTGAAAGAGCAGTGAGAATGGTCAATTATAATCTAATTGATTTATCAAGATATGTTGATGAGGTATATCCATTTGAACAAGTACAAGATGCTTACGTAAGTGCTACAGCAGGTGGAAAGTATAGAGTTGTTATCTCATTAGTATCTAATGAATAAAAGTAGATAGGATTTTATATAGCGGAATTGCCTTTTCCATTTTTGGATTAGGCATTTCGCTTCAAAATTAAAAGCTGCTATAGGTTTTCAGTGCATTAGATACTTTTTAATTTCACTATCCATTTTTAGTGGTATAAGAATTGGAACAATAACAATAATATTTTCGCTAGTAATGAGCTTAATTTTGATAGTTTTATCGAGATTGGTATATTTCAAGCAAGGATTTGTTGAGTTTTGATGAGTATTTTCATGGGAGTAACTAATAAATATTTTTGTTCCAATTTTACAGGATCTACCCATTAATGTACATGAAGTAGTTGTAATGATACTTGGAATTCAAATATCATGGTATCTGTCGCAGCTATGATAGAACTTAATTTATTTGTTTCTCCGTTTGAAAGTCTTATAAATTACATTTCAGATTGTTTCAAAAATCAACTTCTTATACTTAAGATGGGTCATGGATTTTTGATGATTATAATAACTCTTTGTATTTCTAATTATTATAAATTAATAGTTCCGATTGGAACTGGAACAGTGATATCAATATGTATATATTCTATATCAGTTCATTTATATAGAAAAAATGTTACGGAGGGTGGTTATTTGCCATAGAGATTATGAAATATGAGTTCTCAAGTAATAAAAATTAAAAATTCGTCCAATATATCTAAAGTGATGAATTAAAGAATTATGATAAAACAATTATCATTTCATCAAGGATGTTTACGGAATAGATTTAAAGGTTGATAATTTACCATTAGATAGACCATTCTTGTATGCATCATATGTAGAATCGATGGATGGAAAAACTAGCATATGCTGATATTCCGGATGCTTTTATGTAGCTCAAAAACATATTATCTGAATTTGGAAAAAAACAGATTTTTGGATTTTAAAATATGTTGAGATATATTGCTGATGCATGTGTTATTGGAGGTAATACATTAAACATAGATCCAGATTATCTGATGATAAATTTAGATGAGGAATTATATAGCGAAGTGGATGGTGAATATAAATATCCGATACAAATAGTAACATCTATTGATGGAACAGATATACCTTTAAATCATAAAACTACTTCATCAAAATAAATATCCTAGAATTATTTCTACATCAGAAAAAGGGTATATATTTTTAAAAATAATTATGAAGGTAATGTAATAAAAGTAAATTCAGACTCACAATTTGAACTGTATAGTGAGTTGGTAAAAGAATCTCTGTATGTATTAGCAACTGGAGAGGACATTCCACAAACAGAAGATGTAATGCGTTTCTTCAAAATAAATGGAGTTAATTATATGCTGATAGAATCTCCAGGATTTGGAGACCACCTAATTCATAAGAAAAATGCTTGATGAAATCTTTCTTCAATTTTTCCCTGTGATATATTGGTGGTCAAACGCAATGACAATGGGGAAAAAATAGTGCCGGTTTTTACAGCTGAACTTCATCCTCATGCAAGAGTTCTGTCCATTCATGTATATAACGATTTCTACTTTTATTTTAGATATAAGATGGAATATAGTACTTTGGGGTGATAAATATGATACCAATTTTAATTGCAACACATGGTGGATTAGCAAAAGCATATTTTGAAACTGCAGAATTACTAGCAGGTTCAATTACAGATGTATACACTATTGGTCTTTACCATGAAGATTCTGTAGATGAATTTGCAAAACAGTATAGAGAAAATAATAACAGATAATGAGCATCTACTTATATTTGTTGATATACTTGGTGGCTCACCATGCATTAGTGTGGCAAAAACATAAAAAAGGTTTAGATTGTGAATGTATTGTAGGAGTTAATCTACCTTTGTTTTTAGAGGCACTAACTAGTAGAGGTTCTTTACAGAGTGCAAGACAATTAAAAGAAATCATACTCGAATTTAAAGACGAAAGTATATTAGATTTAAAGAAACTCTGATTAGATATATCAAAAACTGTAAATTGAGAATATTACATGCATTCTTGTCATTTACAGTTTTTATATCTAACAAATCTTTTAATTGCTTCATTGACTGTATTTGCATGAGTTGGAAATAATTTGTAAATAGATGGTACTGCAGTTTCCATTGAGATTGGATGTCCACATGCTTGTAAGATTTGTCTATCATTATCATTATCACCAAACATCACGCTATTCTCTGCAGAGATGTTTAAATGAGCAAGTAGTTTAAGAAACCTGTACTTTTATTTACATCTTTTGGAGCGCAATCCAGCCAACATTTACCACCAACTCTGGACAGTAATCTTTTCATTAAACATATCTACATAATCCTGATAATGCTCATATACACCATTTTTTAAAATAAGCGGATATTTTTGTGTATGGCTCAGGAATGTTGAGTAAATCATCAACAACAGTCACATGATTTTTAACTGTAGTTATTAAATGCTCATAATAACTTTTGATTCTTTGGAGTGATATAACATGTCTTTTTCGCCAGAAACTAGGACTTCCGCATTTGGATCATTTTGTATTGTTGTGATAAGTTTTCTGGCGATAATAGTATCCATAATCTCTTTTGATATGCATTCATTTTTGATAGAAGGTTAAACAAACCGTTCAAGCAAAGAAAAAGCGATATCATCTGCTACAGAAGAGAATAAATTGCCGCAGATTTGTATACTCTCTACCAGAAGCTGCCATGAATAATATGCCTTTTATTTAGTTCACGAATTAGTTTGAAAAATCTCGGGATCTAATGCCTTTGCACCATTTAAAAGAAGGGTTCCATCGATGTCACTAGCAACTAATTGAATATATTTTCATAACTATATACTACAATACTTTAATGACTATGTATGAAATTTGTTGTGTGAAATGGTATTGCTTTTTAGGAGTGTAGAGGACCATAATGGAAATTAGTAATACAAAAAGAGAATCATTCTCATGCATTATAATGATATTTCACCATAATGCATGTTCAATAATTTATCCGAAATAGAAAGGAGATGAAGTAACATGAAAGGGGATAATATTTTATTGACTAGAATTGATAATCGTCTTGTACATGGACAAGTAGGAGTTACTTGGACACAAACATTAAATGCAAATTTGATTGTAGTTGCAGATGATGTTGTTGCAGAAGATGAATTACAGAAATCATTGATGACAGTAACTGCGAAATCAAGTAATGTTGGGATTCGCTTTTTCACGATTCAAAAAACTGCTGATGTGATTGATAAAGCATCTCCTGATCAACACATTTTCTTAGTTGTACGTAATCCACAAAGTGCTCGTGCATTGGTAGAAAAAGGTGTACATCTAAAAGATTTGAATGTCGGTAATATGCACTTTGCACCAGGTAAGAGAGAACTTTCTAAGAAAGTATATGTTGATGATACAGATATGGACGATTTGAAATTTATAGTCTCAACAGGAACAAATGTATTTATACAGGATGTTCCAGGAACACAAAAAGAAATGATTAAATAATAGAGGAAATCAATATGGAAATTACATTTATACAGGGATTGTTGTTATCAATCGCTGCAATGATCTTCGGCATCGATTTCTGGTTGGAATCATTCTTTATCTTCCGACCACTAATTGTTTCTACAATTACAGGTATGATTCTTGGAGATGTAAAGCTAGGTTTAACAACTGGTGCTTTAACTGAACTAGCATTTGCTGGATTAACACCTGCAGGTGGAACACAACCACCAAACCCAATTCTAGCAGGTGTAATGTGTACAGTAATCGCCTATACAACAAATGTTGATGGACAAGCTGCACTTGGACTATGCTTGCCATTCTCATTTTTGATGCAATATGTTGTGTTATTCTGCTATTCTTCATTCTCATTCTTTATGGGAGTATGTGATAAGGCGGCAGAAAATGGCTATACAAAGAAGATTGCACAGATGAACCTTCTGATGACAGGTATCGTAGCACTACTCTATGGTGTAGTTGTATTTGCATGTACATTCTTAGCACAGGATGCGATGAGTGCATTAGTAAATCATATGCCTGAATTCTTGACATGGTTTAACTGTTGCGGGTGGAATCTTACCGGCTATCGGTTTTGGAATGTTACTAAATGTTATGATGAAGCCAAAGTACATTCCATACTTTATTGCAGGTTTCTTAGCAGTATGCTTTATCGACATGAAGAATTTACTTCCAGTCGCATTAATGGGTACAGCCTTTGCATTATTTGATTTCTATAATGCAAAGCAACGTCAGGAAGAGATTAAAGAAGCAGTTAAAAATTTGAAGGTGGATGGAGGTGACGACCATGTCGGAATCTAAACGTGTACTAACAAAGAAAGATATTACGAATCTTGCAATTCGCTCATCATTATTACAAGCTGGTTTCAGTTATGAAAGAATGCAAGCTGCGGGTTGGTTATATGCACAACTTCCTGCATTAGAGAAGATGTATAAAGATGATAAAGCAGGTCTATCTGCCGCAATGGTAGATAACATGGAGTTTATCAATACACATCCAAACTTAGTTGGATTCTTAATGGGGTTATTAGTTTCACTAGAAGAACAACATGAAAATCGTGATACCATCAAGGGTTTGAAACTTGCGCTATTTGGCCCTATCGCTGGTATTGGTGATGCAATTTTCTGGTTCACATTATTACCAATCATCGCTGGTATTTCATGCTCATTTGCTTCACAGGGTTTGATTTTAGGGTCCAATTATCTTCTTTGCATGTTATCTCATTATTTGGTTACTGCGTATTGTTTGGACACATATGGGATATAACCTAGGTATCAAGTCATTTGAAAAGTTACAGGAGAATTCATCTATTATTGCTAACTCAGCAACAATCCTAGGTATCACTGTTGTTGGTGCATTAATCGCAAGTTATGTAAATATTGAATTATTACCTGTTATTACAGTGAGTGGAGATATTTCAGTAGGAGTACAGGAAGCTTTCTTTGATACAATCTTCCTAAACTGTTACCAATGGCATATACCTTGCTCATGCTTTTACTTCAAAGAAGAAACTAGGTATCACTGGTTATCTTAATTGTCGCAACAATTGCTATTTCAATTATCTGTTCTGCAATTGACTCTTATAGAAACTTAAGCTATGCAGTGCTATCGATATAACGATAGTTTTGCATAGCTTTATAAAAATCATACAATTTATTGCTGGGGGTATAATGTAGTATAATACGGTGTGGAAAAATGTAGGTGGACATGGAGTTGTTAACGACAACTGCAATGGAAGAAATATGGAGTGTGTGGGTTTTTGTGTCATAATAATGACACAGGAAAATAGTCAAGTAAATACAAGGGTTTTAAATCATCTACTATATAATGGTTTATAGCTAAATGAATAGTTGATGTGCTGTTTAGAGCGGTTATTACAAAAAATAAATGTTGTAAACAGTACATCAGCATAAAGGGAAGGATAGAATAAAGATGCAGAAAGATTGTTGTTTTCAAAGTAAAAATAAAAGATTCAGGTATAGAGCTGCAGCAATTATTGTTGAAAATGGCTGTGTTCTATTTGCCGGAAATGAAATAAATGACTATTACTATTCGATTGGCGGAGGAGTTCATATTGGTGAAACGGCCGAAGAAGCCGTGCAAAGAGAAGTGTTTGAAGAAACCGGAATTCATTATGAAATTGATCATCTTGCAATTATCCATGAAAATTTCTTTGTTGAATCTACAGGAAAATATAAAGGATTAGATTCTCATGAAATAGCTTTTTATTTTTTAATGAAATCAAGAGGTACACAAAAATTAATGAGTAATAGTTTTACTCAAGGAGTTAAAGAAAATATGCATTGGATACCTATTGAAGACCTTGATAAGGTTGTGGCATATCCTGTATTTATGAAGTCATATTTACAATCTAAACATAAAGAAATTTTACACATTGTGACAGATGAAAGATTATAATTATCTAAATTGCAATTTGCGGAAGTGTTAGCATGAGAATAGAAATAAACAAATTATCTTCAAAATATAAAGTAAAAGAACTAAAGGTATCAGATGCTGCAGCTGTATTAAAAACTAGAATGTAAAATCCGCTTTATTGGAGTATTGTCCTCCTACTCCGAACATACAGAGTGTGAAAGATGATCTGAAAGCTTTACCACCCAAATTACATAAGGTAAAAAGGTAGAAATAGTAGATGAGGGTAATGTCTTTTGTTTACGATTTCTACCTTTTATCTAGTGCTAATAAAGAAATGAAATCTATGCGGTATAAAAAACTGATGGACTTTGCATATTAGCGTATAAATATGGAAAGTCTCAATATAAACAAATATAATAAAGAAGTAGTTTTAAGATTCACCAAGTATTGGGAGGAAAAATGAAGAAAATTATTTTAGCAGCAATTTTTGTAGCTATAGTTGTTGTACTGTATTTATTAAATCCATTACTTGCAATTTTAGCTGCTGTATTGGGGAGTATTTGTTCTACTAAAGTTCTAATTAGGGTGAGAATATGAAAAACAATTAAGAAATTTCTTGGAATTAAAAATATCTTTATGGGTATTATTGCTGATTTGCGCAATTTTATTAGGTACTTATCTATATGGCTATACACAGAATAATTCAAAAATAATAGCCAGTCTTCATCTATGGTTCAATATATACAAGAGGCTAATGAAGTTGTATTTTTAAATGTTGGTATTGAAAAAGGTAGTTACCGCAAAAGAATCAAACAACAATTCCATGGACAGATATTGGAATCCCTTTTTCAGAGAAAAATCTATTATTATTCTAAATTATGCTGCAAAGCTTGGAATTAGAACACATGTCAAAGTGGAACAAGTTAGTGAGAAAAAGTATAAAAATTATTGTTCCTAAATATGAAGTATTAGGGAATTGAATTAGACAAAACAAATCCATATCAACTTTATGATAGTTCTGGTGAGTTATTAAGTTATTCTACACAAGATATTGATACAGGTACTCTTGTTGCTCAAACACTATCTAACGAAGAACAAGAAAAGTATCTAGAGAAATATGTTGAAAATATTAATGACTCTGCTAAGAGTTACTACAAGGCATTATTCCAGTCGATTAGTAAAGATATTGAATTAGAATTTGAATTCTCAGGGCAAGCCAAATAGGCTTGTTTTGTGCATTGGAGACCAACTATGGCATGTAATTGGAAAGATAGCAGTAAACAAATGCAAGAATATCATGATAATGAGTGGGGCATTCCTACACATGATGATCAGAAGTTATTTGAGTATCTTGTATTGGAATCCCTACAAGCAGGGTTAAGTTGGGAGCTGATTATTCGTAAAAGAGAGACGATACGTAAATGTTTTTGTGACTTTGATGTTGAAAAAGTTGCGTCTTTTGATGTTGATGACATTGAGCGTATCATGCATACAGACGATATGATCAAATCTTTAAGAAAAGTGAATGCAATGATATCAAATGCGAAAAGCATTTATAGATGTTCAAAAGGAATTTGGTAATTTCAATAAATATTTATGGTCTTACAGTAACGGTAAAACAATTTGTTATAAAGGACACGAACAGGGAATTAATATTTCTAAGAATAATTTATCTACACTCATTAGTAATGATTTAAAGGAACGTGGGTTTAAGTATGTTGGACCTGTTATTATTTATTCGTATTTACAAAGCTTTTGCGGTATAATCAATGATCATGATAAAGAGTGCATTTGTTATCAGAAAAATTAAGAATAACTATCCATGCATTACAATGGATGAGGAAGATGTCTATAAAATATTATAGAGGTTATGTAAAAATACAGCAGATTAGTTTATCTGCTGTATTTTTGGAGTGTTAGTTTTAATTGTTCTTTCATTGTTTCACGTAAGTTATCTGGCTCAATAATTTCAATTGCTTCCATAAATTGTTGAGCTAGGAAGAGAACACCTTGCTTATTTACGATGACATTTGTAATAAAGGATTCATCATCTCGTTTTTAAAATCTTCATTTCTGTACCGAAGATATCAATCATCTGATCCATAATGCGATTTTCGCAACGTAAACGAACATGAATTTGTTGATCGGAATACATGAATAATTTATTCTTCGCATAGCGATAAGCATCTTGTTCACTTTCTTTCATGAATGGATTCACTTTATCTGTCGTAATTGAAAGTTTACAGATTTTGTCAATACGATAATGTGCAAAGTTTGGATGTGTTTTACTTGTTGTAATCAAATAAGGACGACTATCTTGATATACAATAAAACGAGGTTCGACCGTATACACCATTTCTCGCTTTGGAACTAACTTCTTATTTGAATCGTAATGCATGTATACAAATTGAATGACTTTTTTCTTTTGAATTGCTTCAGAAAGCTTCGCAATATTATCGAATAAAAGATCATTTGGAGATTTTTGCATGTTTGGCATGTATACTGCATCGTGGTAATCTTTCTGATCATACTTATTGAGTGTCTTCAATAAACTTGAAATTAACCTATCACTTTGTTTGTTTGAGATAAAATGAGAAGCGTGAATGGCATTACATAAAAGTAAGACTTCTCCCTTACTAAATTGACGCTTTTCAAGATAATATCCTTTACCATTATCAGAAAAACTTGTTAGCATGATGTAGCCGGCTGTTCTAAAAATCTCGATATTTGAATAGAGGGTACGACGTTCAATACTAATGCCTGAGCGCATTTCAATATGATTAATGAGTTCGTTTGTTGAAAGAATATGAGATTCATCGGAAAGTTCTTTGAGAATTTGTAGCACAATAAATGGTAAAAATTTCTTCTCTGCCATAAATTTTCTCCTGTTTATTAAATTTTATCATAACTGGCATGTTTTTGTACACTGCCAATTTTAATCTATAACCATAGACAGGAGGTGGATTGTATCAAAAGATATAATCCAAAAATGAAGATGAAGAAAATCATAAAAATTCATTTTTAGTGGTAATTGTATTATTTTGGTATCACAAAAGTTTTTGGAAAGCATGATGATCAAAAAACAAGGCGAAGAAACAACAACCGTTACAACTACAGCAGGAAACAACATCTACAACAACTCCAAATCCAGAACAAGAAACACCAAAAATGATTCAAAGAAGAAAAGGTATCTGAAGCACGTACAAAGTATCAACAGATCGTATTAGGTGACCCTGTGAATGATGGTGAAGGTGGAACAGCTTTCGAAGATGTTAAAAGCGCTCTTAGGTGAACCAGATTCAGTAGCACGAATAGTTGTGGTGATACACAATCAATGTTTGTGACATGGCATGATTCATCCTTAAAAGGGAATTGCTAGTTTTACAGTCTCCTTTACGAATAATTTAGCGACTGGGAAAGGCTATTCAGGTTTTTAGTTTGGTGAACCATAATGAAAAAGTCACATTAGATGAATTTAACGCAATCGTTACAGATGGATCGTTCTCTTATGATCAAGCTATAGCACAGTTTGGTCAACTAGATAGTGAATCAGAATCGTTATTCTATGGTTCCTATTCGAATATCGTTTCTTGGCATAATGCAAATGGAAGCTTTGGTGCTAACTTCGATATTACCTTTAAAGATGGATACGCAACTGGCAAAGGTCAGTACGGAATGAAATAGTGTTTACTCCATATTCAAAATGGTATGGAGTGTCGAGCAGTTTTTGTACCTATGTTTATCTATACTAGAGTCAACAACAAAAGGAGTGAACATATGAAAGAAAAATGATTTTTATAACTATTACCAATATTAAAGAATATATTGAGATGGGAATGATAAAAATAGGTGAAGTACTACATTTAAAGAGAAAAAGAACCAGAGAATGCATATGATATGGAAGCTATTCTGGTTGAAGATAAGAATGAAATTCCTATTGGCCATGTTGCAAACTCGGTCCATAGTGTTGCGAAAAGGAACACACTCTGCAGGGTATATCTATCAGAGTTTTAAGGATTCAATTCTATGTACAGTGAAATTTATCTATCATGATATGATTATTGCACAGCTACAATTACCACAAGAAGATAGGGAAGACATGCAGAAATAAATGCATGTTTTCTTTACATTCTACATAGTTTATACAATTATTTTGAAAACATACTTGCATGTTTAATATTCAAATTGATAATATAGTAATTACAAGAGTTGTGTGCTTGATGCAGGAGTGAGACATTCGTCTTACTCGGAGGATATATGAATCATAGAATATTAAATGTGGTGGCTACCTCAGCTGTGCTTTTGAGTGGATGTGCTGCTTATTTAAAAACCCGCTATCAAACCGGGGATAAAGACTGCAAAGGTAGCTGATGGTACATATGAGGGTAAAGCAGAAGCTTATGCGGTTGATGGTGAGATGAATCTTAGCGTTACATTTCAAAGATAATAAAATTATATCGATTAAGACAATCAATTCAGGCAGTACCGCAAGTATTTATAGAGCGATTGAGGAACGATTATTTCCACGTATCATCAATAGTCAATCTATCAATATTGATGACATAACTTGCGACAATATCTAGTATCTCCGCAAAATATATCATACAGAATATCATTAATGAAAATGGTGGTAATGCGGATGAATGGAAGATGGAGAGTCCAAAATCGACAGATGTTGTTAAAAAAGATGGCTATGATGTAATTGTGGTCGGTCTAGGTTCTTCTGGTATTTCCTCATATTTAAGTGCAAAAGTATTGGAGCGACTGTATTTGGTATGGATTCAGCTGCTAAGATTGGTGGTAATGGTGCGATGTCTGCTGGTGCTATGGCTGTGAATCCACAAACACAGGTTGCGCTGAATGATGGAAATCCTTTTGTGAATGAAGAGGATATGATTGAAGATTGGCTTTCCTATACGAATGGTGATGCCAAAGAAGAAAATTATTCGCAAAATCGTTCAAGAATCAGGTAAGACTTTAGATTGGTTACAGACAAATTATGATTTTCATTTTGGTGAAAAGATGTTTGCTTTCTACCATCCCAAATTATGGCCGTTATGGACAACCTACACGGATAAGTCAGGAACGGATAAAGATACTGCATTTATAAACTCTATGAATCAAGCAACTGTTCTAAATTCTAAAAACGAATATATGACAGAGCCAACCGCAAAGAGTTACTAAAAGATACTGATGGAAAAGTGGTTGGCGTAAAAGCTGTTTTCATATGATGGTACAACCTATGAAATTTATGGAAAGTCTGTGATACTGGCGACTGGTGGCTTTCTTGGAAATGAAGAGATGTGTCAGAAATACACAGGAAGTGTTTGGCATACCTATGGTATGACTCAGTGTAATGGTGCAGGAATTCAAATGGCACAAAGAGTAGGGTGGCTCACTATTAAACCCTGATGCAGGGGTTTGAAACACATATTGCACAGATTGCCAATATTATTCGCTGTGATGATGTGAGTGCAGATGACAAAGCAATTCTCACCTCATTACTTTTTAGATACTAATGCAGTCATGGTGGATTCTTCGGGTAATTCTTTTTAATGAACAAGCAGGAAACAATTTATCGTTTAATGCATGGTTAGCAGGGAAAAGAATTTTATACTATTTATAATGCAGAAGAGATTACAAAAATGAAGACGAGTGGTATATCTTCCTTTTATAAACCAACATTTTTATCACAGGGTGGTAGTTATGAAGTGAATACCCCGATTCCAAATATTGAAAATATTCTAGCAATCGGGGAAAAAGTATGATGATGTAATAACAGCAGAATCAATTTCTGAACTAGGAAATAAGTTGGGATTTAAATTATCGATTTCTGATGTACATGGTAAAACAACTGGAAAGTTCTATGCTATCAAAGGGGCAGCATATATCTATTCCACAACTGGTGGATTGGATGTAGATGAAAACTTCAACGTATTAACAAAGGAACACGAACCTATTTCAAATGTATATGCGGTTGGAAATGACTCCATGGGCGTGTTATTTGCGTCTAAAAAAGCATATATTACATATGGTGGTGTTGCACAAGGATATGCATTAACTTCTGGACGACTAGCAGGATACAATGCATCAGTGAATACTAAATAAACAAGAGAGCCGAACGGCTCTTTTGTTGTGGTAAGATAAGATAAACAAAGGGGAATGCCTATGACACAACATGATATCAAAGCTGTTTTCTTCGATGTGGATGGTACACTTATTTCACATCGTAAACATGCAGTACCTGTTTCTACAATTCATGCGATTGCACGTTTACGCAAGCAGGGGATATTAACATTTGTAGCTACCGGTAGACATCCGATTGAACTAAAGAAGTTATTACCGGAAAGTTTGGAATTTGATGCATACCTCTGTTTGAATGGAATGTATTGCTTTAATCATCGTGAACTCATTAGTACAAAGCCAATCCCACAAGATGATATTAAAGGACTGTTGAAGATATTAGATGAGAATCCATTTCCATGTACATTCATTACACAGGACGAAATGTATATGAACTATGCAAATGATTTGGTGGCGGAAGTGCAACGAGATATTAGTTCTGATGTATCAAACACTAAGGATATAACAAATGTACTACAAGAAGAAATTCTACAAGTAATTCCTTATGGTCTAGATGATATAGAAATTAGCACTGTATATTAGATTATATGCCTCATTGTAAGGCGACTTCTTGGCATAAGCGTGCAAGGGATATTATCGTCAAAGAAGGTGGCAAGGATATTGGTATTCAGGAAATCTTACAATACTACAATTTAGACTTGTCTCAAATCATGGCTTTTTAGTGATGGGGATAATGATGTAAAGATGTTAGAGATTGCAGGCATCGCGGTTGCGATGGGTAATGGAAATGACAATGTGAAAGCTATGGCTGACTATGTAACAGATGATATTGATGAAGATGGTATTATAAAAGCCTTGTATCATTATGGTATCTTTCATGAAACACTCATAAAATAATGATGGATTCTACATTATAATGAAGTAAGAAAGAAGGTGTGAAATGAAGGAAGTAAATTATGCGGATCTAAAATTTCATCCTACAAATATGCTCGCAAATGAATGGATGATTGTATGTGCTGGAAATCAGGAAATGGGACTACAATGGTATGACAGTTTCTTGGGGACATTTTGGCTCTATATGGGGATATGATGGAAAAACATAATCTTCCTACGATACTTGTATATGTTCGACCTTCTCGTTATACGCTTGGATTTATGGAGAAGGAAGAATACTTTACAGTAAAACCTATTACCACAATCACTAAAGAGAGCTTTGGCGATATTCGGTTCAAAAATCAGGTCGTGATTGTGATAAATTTAAAAGAGGCAAATGTAACACCAGGATTTACAGATTGTACTACTTATATCGAAGAGTCCAAGTATGTCTTTATATGTAAGAAGTTGTATACAGGTGATTTGAAAGAAGAAGGATTCAGTGTTCCTGGAATCGTAGAGGATTGTTATCCGAATAAAGATTTTCATCGTTTTTCGTTGGAGAAATCGTAAAAGCTTTTACAGGGCGACAGATGATGAGTAATGAGTATAGTAATTCAGTAGTCTATCGATTGTACTAATCATTCTTGTTGGTGCTTAGCTAATCTATTATGCAAAAATATAAACACGATCCGATGGGCAAACCGTATTGATGTAGAAAAGACGCATATGCTTGTAGGTTGTTTGATTGGTGCCGTAATTGGAATTTTATGTGGGATGTATCTGATAGGATCAGTTACCTTAGGGATTGGCCCTAGGCATGTTAATAGGAATGATAATTGGTGTTACAGTACCAAAAATAAAGAAGAAGGAGAGAACATGGCAGCAGAAGTAAAGAAGGAAGTTTCATTTGATATATTTGGACAATTAGATTTTCGTGTAGGTACAATCTTAAAAGTGGAAGATGTAGAGAAATCTACAAAGTTAACGAAGTTAACAGTTGATCTTAGTGAGGAAGAACCACGTACAATTGTATGTAGCCTTCGTGAAGTACGTGAAGATTACAAGACTGTTGAAGGAAAACAGGCGTTATTTTTAGTGAATCTTGCGCCAAGAAAAATCATGGGAATTGAATCCCATGGTATGCTAGTAACACCTGGTTATGATGATGGAATTGCGGATACATTATTATTCCCAGAACATTCATTACCAAATGGTACAAGAGCTTCCTAAAAAGAATTTCGTATGAATACTGGTGTATATTTGATATACATCGGTATTTTCTTTGATAGATGAAAGTGGCTCTATCATCGCTTTAGTTGAATTTGAGGATATTTAGGAGATAGTCGTGATAAATATAGCGTGAACACTTTAGTGGTATGTTTACTAGATTCGCGTTACAATTGGGAAATAGTAGAGGGAATCATGATTAATGATTCTACTTATATAAGAGAAATTACACATGTTGTGTGATTAACAAGCATAGGGAGAGAATATGAAAAATATCGCAAAGAAACTGTTGACTACTATATTATCTGTAGCACTTTTGGCAGGATGTGCACCAACAACAAAGAAAGAATCATCCACACCGAAAGAAACACCAAAAATAGTTGATCCAGTTGATGTAAACGTAGCAGCTTTAAAGGGACCAACATCAATGGGTATGGTTCAAATGATGAAGGAAAATGACGAAGGTAAGATTACATCCAACAATTATAAGTTTGAAATCTTATCTGCAGTAGATGAAGTTACACCAAAGATTGTAAAGGGAGATGTTGATATTGCGGCAGTTCCTGCAAATCTTGCGTCTGTACTTTATAACAAGATGGAAAAGAATCTACAGGTATTGGCTATCAATACATTGGGTGTTCTATATATCTGTGAAACAGGTGATTCTATCCACTCTGTAGCGGACTTAAAGGGTAAGACGATTTATGCAAGTGGTAAGGGTGCTACTCCAGAGTATGTACTTAATTACATCTTAGAAAAAAATGGCCTTCAAGTAGGAACTGATGTTACGATTGAATGGAAGAGTGAACACGCAGAATGTGTTCAGGCTTTAGCACAAGATCCAAACGCTATCGCAATGTTACCACAACCATTTGTTACTGCAGCTGCAGCTAAGAATGATAAGATTCATGCGGCATTAGACTTAACAAAGGAATGGGATGCAATCCAAAAAGATGAAAAGAATAAGAGTTCATTGATTACTGGTGTTGTAGTAGCGCGTAAGGATTTTGTGGAAGCACACCCAGAAGCGGTTATGGATTTCTTAGAGAAGTATGAAGCATCTATTAAGTTTGTAAATGAAAATAACGATGAAGCAGCGACAATGATTGAATCGTATGATATTATTGCGGCAGCAGTCGCTAAAAAAGCATTACCATTCTGTAACATTACATACATTGCTGGTAAGGAGATGAAAGAAAAACTTTCAGGTTATCCTCAATGTATTAAATGAACAGAATCCAAAGTCAGTCGGTGGCAGCTTACCGGAAGATGATTTCTATTATGGAGCTAACTAAATCAAAGATTAAAATCTGGACTATACTATTTTGGCTTCTTGTATGGCAAGCCATCAGTATGATATTAAATCAGGAGATACTACTGGTATCTCCTTTTACCGTTATTTTACGACTGACAAAATTACTAAAAACAGTGGATTTTTACCAATCTATTGTACGTTCACTTGTGAATATTAGTTTAGGTTTTATAGTAGCGATGATTGTAGGAATTCTGATGGCTATCTTTGCTGCAAAAGTATAACTGGTTTAAACATTTACTAGCTCCACTTATCTTTACAGTAAAGTCGATTCCTGTCGCTTCCTTTATTATTCTTGTGCTAATTTGGGTGCGATCTGCACAACTGTCAATTGTGATTTCCTTCTTGATGGTTTTTCCGATTTTCTATGAGAATGTGCGAAAAGGGATTGAGATGTGTGACCATCAGCTACTAGAGATGGCAGATGTATTTGAACTATCCAATTTCACACGTATTCGTTATATTTATACTTCAAGTATTCTTCCATACTTCCAAAGTGCCTGCTCCTTAGCATTAGGACTTGCATGGAAATCAGGTATAGCAGCCGAAGTTATTGGTTTACCAAAGTTTTCGATTGGGGAACACTTACAACAGGCAAAGGTATATTTTGATACAGCTGATTTATTTGCTTGGACACTTGTTATTATTATTTTAAGTACAGTACTGGAAAAACTTGTGATGACTTTCATACGTCTGTTGATTAGGTATATAGAAACGGAGTGTTTATGATGGATACAATTCAATTACAGAATGTTTGTAAAACATTTGATCAACATCCCGTTTTTATAAATTGGAATCAAAACTTTAAAACAGGGATGGTACACGTCCTTAAAGGTCCATCTGGCTGTGGTAAGACAACACTGTTAAGAATGTTAATGGGTTTAGAAATACCAGATTCAGGCACAATCACACCATTACAGAACTATCGTAAAGCAGCGGTGTTTCAAGAAGATAGACTCTGTGAGAATTTAAGTGCCATGCAGAATGTTTTGATGGTAGTAAATAATCAATCTAAGAAGATTTACTTGATCAATTAAAAACAAGATTTTTATCAAGTAGGACTAGATGATATGTTTCAAAAGGTATCTACTTTATCTGGTGGTATGAAGCGCAGAGTTGCAATTTTACGTGCTATGTACGCAAAGGCAGATATCATATTCTTTGATGAACCTCTCAAAGGATTAGATGATACTACTAAAGAAAAAGTCGTGTTGTTCATCAAAGATAGAATCAAAAGATAAGACTGTCTTTTGGGTAACGCATGACGTAGATGAATATACAGTTTTTGATAAATATCAGCTACATGAATTATAATGAATGTAGCTTTTTATATGAGGATAAAATCATGTTTAGTAAGAAACCGATTTATGTAAAAGTCTATGCAAATCATTGTAGTAAAGCACTACTGTTTCAAAGCGAAGATGAATCAATTCAACCAAGAGATATTGTGATGGTTTCTATGCACGAGAAAGAAGTTCCGGCAATGGTTGTACAAGTTTCTCGTAAGATAAAGAATACAAATATAAATCCAGAGTTTATCTTACGCAAAGCAGGATTCTTTGAAAGAAATAAACTATCTACAGATGTTCGTAATCGTGTGAAGAATGAAGAACTTGCATGGATCGATGAGATTGAATATTGGAATGCGATGGATTAGGAATGAGGCTATATGAAAATAGAGATTAATAAAATCATTGATGCACAACAAGATGAGATGATTGCATTAGGCAAAGAGTTGTTTATGCATCCAGAACTTGGTTATAAAGAATTTGAAACAAAAAAGATGGTTCAAGAAGAACTTGCTAAGTATGGTATCTCCTGGAAGCGGAATATTTTGAGACTGGCTTTCAAGTAAGCATTGGAGAAGGAAAGCCACATATTGGACTAATTGCGGAACTAGATGCAATTCCTGTAGAAGGACATCAATGTTCAAATCCAAAGGACCATGCGGCACATGCATGCGGACATAGTACGCAAGTCACAATTATGGTGAATGCAATCATTGCGTTAAAGAAATCAGGTTTATTAGAGAAAAAAGGAAAAGTAACATTGTTCTTTACACCAGCAGAAGAATATACCGATTTAGACTATCGACGCAAACTCATTCAAGAAGGAAAAATTCAATACATCGGTGGAAAGATGAACATGCTAGAAGCTGGTGTATTTGATGGCTGTGACTGTATTATTCACTTACATGCGATGGGTTCTACATATGCGTATGGCTATGGTTCTTCACTTGCTGGATTTAAATACAAGAAAATTATTTTTCAAAGGGAAGGCATCACATGCAGGGTATTACCACATTTAGGTATTAATGCACTCAATGAATTTACATTATTCAATGCGGCTCTAGGAATGTTACGTGAAACTTTTGAAGAAAAGGATATGGTACGTGTTCATGGGATTCTGACAAAGGGTGGAGATACGATTAACAGTGTTCCTTCAGAAGTAATCTATGAATGTTATATTCGTACCTTAAATCAAGATAAATTATTAGAAATTGATCACCAGATTACATCAATGCACAACATTGTGCTGCCGCATTAGGCTGGAAGCGTAGAGTTTCCGGATATGATAGGGTTATCTACCATTTACACCAAATCCAGTACTTAGTGAAGTTGCACATCAGAATATCTTGGATTACACAACAGAAGATAAAATCATTGCAAATGAAAGAAGTATTGCAGGTGGTGATGTTGGTGATGTATCCTGTTTCTATCCGATGATTCAGTTTGGATATAATGGTTTTAGTGGTGCAATCTCACGGGGTGGATTTTAAGATTGTAGACTCATATAAAAAGCATTTATAGAACCAGCAAAAATTGTATGTGGATGTATCGTTGATTTATTGGAGAAACCAGAGTTAATCGAACAAATCAAAGCTTCTCATCACAGTATGGATAAAGAAGTATAAAAACATATCTACAAGGAAAATAAATTGAGAGAGAACTACTATCAAAAGACAGCAGTTCTTTTTAAAAAATATTTGACTATTGGTCAAAAATCTATATAGATTAAATTAGTAAGTAATAAAGGGGAAATTCAAATGACAGATACAGAAAAAGGAATGCAAGCATGGTTTGTCCAAAAATGTGGTGCGAACTTAAAGATTGAGGCATATAACGATAATTACGATCAAATCGTATGTCCGTATTGTGATTACAAGAGAATTGAACTAAAGAGAAAGTCCACTGCAGAGCAGATGGAACATGAAGAAAAACATCGTCTATGCGAAAAGAAAAAGGATATTTGCGTGCAAATGATGAAATTGAAGAGATTAAAAGAGACGTACTCGCAAGAGAATCGGAATTTCGATTAGTATATTATTATTTGCGGTGATTATTTTTAATTTTATTGAAAAAGATGAATCGTCCTAAGGTTGATCCATTTTCTAACGTAACCATTGAATGCTCAGGTATTGATGGTAAAGGGAAATGTCAAATGAAATGAGGAGATACCAAAGATGATAAAGGAAAAATCGTTATACAGGTAAAATCAAATATCAGATTTCTAAAACTGATGAATTCTCAAATGATGATACATTTACAGTGACAGCAGAAAGTGATACATATCAACTAACAGAAAAATCAAAGGTGTATACTGTTAGTGGTCTTGATGAATATCTGAAAATGTAGATGAACTGAGTCAAGATAATATTGATTTATTTGTTTCAGAAGCTCTAGCAAAACAACCTGATGTTACTAAGAATTCATCTGGTGCTACATTTAACTCCATAAAAGCCAAAAAACTCATCGTTATGTCTAGTGACCAAAAATAGTACAGTCTATGTAATTTCTGAAATTAACTATACGTTACAGGATGGTACAAATGTTTCGTATTATCTTTCTACATACTTTAAAAATGTAGTGCTTAGAAAGAACAGTAGTGGTGAATATTCTGTGGCTCATGGAGAATCGATGTATACTGGGAATATGATTAATCTAGTTGGTAGTAGATTCTTTACTGGATATGCAAGCCAAGAGGCAGCTGAAGCAGCAGCTAGAACAACACAAACACCAGATTCAGACTATTCCGCAATTGATATTAAGTAAAAATTCGTCAGAGTAGTTAACTATTTTAACCCTAATGTAAAATAACTTGGGGTTTTAGAAAAATCCGCTTTAAAATTACATAGTGAAAAGGTAGAAATTGTAGATGAGAATAATGTCTCTTGTCTACGATTTCTACCTTTTATATGTGCTAAGAAAGAAATATTTTATTGGCAATTATTTTTTGTATGAACCCCGTTTCTTTCCAATTCTTTTGTTAGATTGAAGGTGATCCGTAATTGTGTAATATAGTTTTCTGTTTAATGCGTAGAGCGCTCTAGCACGGAATCTCGGAAAGTTTGAAAGACCATTAGAAACATTGATCAATACACGTAATCTACTATTCATATACTCTGATAGTGCATTCGATTGTTTTCTGTCATCATACGGTCTTCTAAACGAGTTGAGATACTCTTCTTTCCAGTTTGTGATAGATGTCAAAAAGTCTTTGTACGCAGCAGTATATCGGCTGAAATAAACGCATCTAGTATGGAAGTAATTTCATTTATGCAAGATGGATAACTAGCAGTTCTATTGAAGTTACGAAATAATTCTTTTAAGTGGTAGGCAAGTGTTAAAACTGGATCAATCTCCAATAACTGATCATACAGATTTCGATAATTTAACTTCTGTCTAAAAGAAACTGTTATATTTTTGGCTCGTTATCTAAGTCGTAGTCAGTTTCAGTAATTTATGCCAGGTTTTAAGAAGATAATAAGCTCTACTTCCTTTTTCGTAACGATTCATGATATCGATACGTAGATCTTGAGAATCCAGATGTAAGATGCTCGATGACATGGAAAGGGATCTACAGCGACGATGGCATTGAGCAGATATTTCTTTACAACATCTTTGTATGGCTGCCACATATCCATGGTCACAATCTTCACTCTTTGTCTCTCACTTAATGGGATGTTTTTCAAAGTAAGTACTGAGTTCCCTTTTGAACGAGACTGTATAACCTCGTTTAGAACACGAGCTTATTATCGACCATGACACATAAGTAAGAACTATTTTTAACGCCATGTCAGAATATAGTTCATCAATTCCTGCAGATACTCAGGTAAGAACTGCCTTGGAATTCTCAAGTAACTATCGGCATAGAGTTCTACCGTAGGAATAGATACGTGCGCTCTAGTGCAATTGTCTTTAAGTTAACGGAGATATCACCTAGATCTTTCATGATTTGATCGACCATAGAGAAGGTGGAGTGCATACCATCAGGGGTAAAGATATTGTCTTCACTAAAAAGTGCGATGACAGTCACGACACTTATACCGTCTACGTTTCAATTGACAATTGTTTTTGAATCAGCGATGTCTTGCGTTTTGAACGTATATGTTAGAGTCCTTTCACTAGATGTATCAGCACCACAGTAAGGACAAATAGGATGTTTATTTATCAGTAGAAGATAAATATTTAAAGGTATCTTGATTGCGGGATGTAGATAGACTTTGAACTTGATCATGGGACAAGTTCAAAAGCAGATGTGAATAATATAATCAATAGCTCATTTATGGCCTCCTCTCCTAGTTATTTTCTTTCTCAGCTCAAAAGATAATAGCATGAGAGGTTTTTATTTTTGAAGGTACCCCAAGTTTTTCTGAAGAAGTATCAAAAGGTACCCCAAGATTTCTCATTGCGGTACCCCAACCCCAAAGTAATTTTAGAGCGCCAGTTTTAACTACTCTGATATTTTTGTCTTATACTAGTAACAAAGGGTAACTTTATGATTGATTTATATGCCTGCTTGAATTTTTATAATACTACACGAAACGGATGAAATCTATCATAAGATTGCTGAGAAAATGTTGAGAAATTTCTCTGTTGTTTCAGAAATGTCGATTTCTGAACTAGCAGAATCTTATTTGTTTCACAGTCTACAATCTCATCGTTTTGTTAAAAATGATGGGATATGAAAAACTATAATCAGATGAAAAGCTGGACAAATCACATTCTTGAAAATTATTATTTACAAGGAAGGTATACCTCAAAGAATGTGAATATTCATCGCTTTTGATAACTATATCGACTACATGTTTGAAAAAGATACATGTATTAAAAGAAAAGAATATCCATATACAAGTAGAACAACTGATTGAGATGATACGTATCCTCAGATGAAATCATATTTGTTGGAATGCCAATGCCTTCATTTGTATGGAGATTACAGATGGAGCTTGTGATGTTAAAAAGAAAAACATCGGCATTTTTAAACCCTGAAAACCAATATCAAGCTATCATGCATGCAAAAATCAAATACACTGGTTATTGGGATTCAGTATTTAATGAGATAGCTCTATCTTTTTATTCCAATATGGTAAAGGATATTAAAAAAATCATAAATTTAAATCTGCAGTTATCTATACATCGAAAAATTAGCATCATATATTAAAAATGTCGATTTACCAATTTATATTGATGGAGATAATAATGAGAGTGATCTCTTTTTGATGGGTTATATTTAACTATATAGGGACATCGTCTGAATACGATGATTCTAGATAAGCCAAATTGTATTAATTTATAAAAGTTATACAATGTAACATAAATTAGAAATGATGAGTCTTTTCTAAATCAGATTTTCATTTTTTTCCGTTTAGAAATTTTAAAACTAACTTGTTATATATTTAACATATAGTTCGGAGGAAAAGTATGAAAAAGCATTATTAGGAGCTATCGTTTTCTTTTTCGTTATTCTTAACAGCTTGTGGTGGTAGTTCAAAAAGCTATAACTTTAAAGGCTGGAACATATGAGGTAGCGGTACAGGCAAAAATGGTTCCATTAAAGTATCAGTAGAAGTAACAAATGATAGTATTAAAAAGGTGGATATTCTTGAACAAAATGAGACACCATCGATTGCAAAAGGACGCATTAGAGAAGATTCCGCAAAATATTGTAAAAGAGCAAAGTTTAGCCATTGATACAATCAGTGGTGCAACAATTACAAGTCAAGGTATTTTGGATGCAGTTAAGGATGCGTTATCCTCTTCTGGTGTAGATATGAATAAATTAACGCAAAAAACAGCCTCAACAAATAATCAAGTAGAAGAAGTAGAAGCAGATATCGTTGTAATTGGTGCAGGTGGAGCAGGTACTGCAGCAGCCTTACGTGCAGCACAAGAAGGTAAGAAGGTTATGTTGCTAGAAAAGACCGCAACACCTATGGGTGCTAGTACACTGGCTGGTGGTATGTTTGCGGCTGATAGCCGCCTACAACAGGAACAAGGCAAAACAGTAGATAAGAGTTGGCTATACGAACAATATTACAAAGCTTCGAATGGATATATGAATTCACAGTTGGTAGATCATATTATTGATGAAGCTGGTAATACAGTGAACTGGTTATTAGATAATCATATGGAATTAAATTTAGTTGATGCAGGTTCAGGTGCTGCATATAACCATGTAGGCATGCCTGCAACATTACATGGCTACAATGAAGGTGGTAGTGTTGCACTGAAGAAACTTGTACAAGAATTTGAAAATGCTGGAGGAGAAGTACGTTGGTTAACGCCAGCTTATGAAATTCAAAAAGATGAAAATGGTGTAAAAGCAGTGCTTGCCAAGAAGGAAGATGGCTCAACACTAAAAATTAATACAAAGGCTGCTATTATCGCTACTGGTGGATATGGTGGTAATAAGGAGATGCTAGAAAAGTATATTGGTGATCAATATACTTTAGGTGAAGTTGCACAAAATACAGGTGATGGTATCAATATGGCTTATAGCTTAGGTGCAGGAAGATCTGGTTTAGGTGTAACACAATATTTCTGGGAGACTTTTAAGCCAGAAGAAATTGGCCAACTTTCGCAAATACTTGGTGAAAATTGGTTCTCAATGACTACATTTACCATGTTTCCATTCTTACGTGTTAATTCACTTGGTCAACGTTATTCTGATGAAACAAAGGTTACTTCATTCGCAGAACATGGCGGGGAGATTGCCCAACAACCAGGACAGTATGAGTACGCTATCATTGATAGTTCTATTCTTTAAGAAGATTGCTGAAAGTGGTGTAGCAGTGATTGAGGATCAGTATGCATCATGGGTTGGCAATGAACAATTCTATATGGAATTCAATGAACCAAATAGCACTGACGCAATGTATGCTCAACAACATACACCGATTGACTTTACGACGACATTAGATAAACTTTTAGACACAAAGGTTGTATATAAAGGAAATACAATTGAAGAACTTGCGAAGGCAATGGATGTGGATGCGAATACTTTACAAGCATCTGTAAATCAATACAACCAAGCAATTGCGATTGGACATGATGATGCGTACGCTGCTAATACAAATCGTCTTGTCGAGGTGAAAGAAGGCCCATACTACGCTGTGAAGTATGTTGCTAGAAATCTAGGAACTTTAGGTGGTATTCGTATCAACGAAAACATGCAAGTACTAGACAGAGACTTCAATGTCATTAAAGGTCTATACGCTGCTGGTGCAGATGCTGGTGGAATGTATGGGAAGGCGTATGTGGATTTTGAAGGTGGTACTTTAGGATTTGCATACACATCTGGAAGACTTGCAGGAGACAAGCAGCTAAAGATATCAAAGTAAACGTTATCCATGTGATAACGTTTTTATACATACATGCATGTATATAAAAATCCTGTTTCCTATTATGGTGATATCTTTGTTATAATGGACTGCAGAGGTTAACTACATGACATATTTTTCGCTATGAACCAGATGGGGTTCATAACATATCTATCTTCATCATACGAATTGTATTTATAGCAGTTTTGTTATTTGCGCATACGCAAAAAACATAATAAAAAATTATTGAGATTTCTTTAACACTTGGATTATTCTTACAAGTAGTTTTGTTTTTCTGGTATTCTGGAAACCCAGTTTATTTATGAAAGAAGGACTACCAATGTATCATTGTCGATTATCCGCAATCATGCTTGCGGTATCTTACTTCTTGAAGAAAGAAAAGTGGATGCGATACTTTTTGCATGGCTGGGTTTACTTGGCGCAATCATTGCATTCTCATTTCCAGATCCATCTCCTTTCTATGGCCACTATCACCAATATTACGTATATTGGCAGTCATATGTTACTGGGGATGTCTGCAGTCATCATTTTATGTCAAGAGGAAACTGAACTGAATATAAAAGATATTTTCTTATATACAGTAACGATGAATCTTGTGATTTCTTTCGTGAATCATTTTTATGGGGAGTAACTATGGTTATCTAAAAGCTTTACCAAAAATGTTTCCCTTTGATTTTGTGCCAATACAGTTATTCTTTATACTTTCTGTACTCATAAGTGTCATAATTATCGTTACAGAAAAATATATCTGTATATTCATGGAGACCATCATAAAAAAATGTTGAGGAAGACATCATTATTTAATGGTAAAATAGATAAGTATTATAGTTTAAAGAGGAGATTTTATGGACGATATCAAGCAGGGATTTAGAAGGTATTTTAAAGCAGGAAACCAAGGAATTATTCTTTCTTTGATTGCTTGCATTATTGGTATTGGTTTGATGACATTACCAAGAGTAATGCCAAAGTTGTTGGCAAATAAAAACAGTGCATTGATGTTTAACGCTGATGATAGTAAGCAGGATGGTAAATATACTTACATCGATATTATCGCAATTGATGATTATAGTGCTTATCAAGGTTCAGATTATTACTATGTAGCAGTTGATTCAGATCGTTTATTAAACGTCGTTAAGATTGATCAAAGCATCTACAATCAGATGAAGGAACAACAAGCCTACTGGTCAACACGTGGTGATGATACAACTGGAGAGTTAGCACCAAAGCCATATCGCTTATATGGTGTACAGAAGTATTTGTCAGATGAACATATCAATGCTATTGCGGGTGCTTACAATAAAACGAATGCAGAGATGCGTAAGTATGTAGGTTCTTACTACTTCTCTAATGGGGTTGAATCCAATAAGGATACCGTCAGAGTATTATTCTTAGTAGGTATTGTATTTACGATTGGTGGAGCAGTTTCCGCATTTGAATGCAATAAGAAAAACAAGAATATTGAAAAGACAATCGCATACCTTGAAAGTACAGGTAGACTATATGAAGCATGGAATGAATTACAGACATACTTACAAACGCACAAGGATAGCTATTGTGTCATTCTAGATAACTATGTAGTTTCGAAACAGAACGGTATGATGAGACCATATGAAGATATTCTTTGGGCATATCGTTATGTCATGAGAAGAAACTTCGTTGTCGTAAATCAATACGCATTATGTCGTTTGGTTGATGGTGACAAGATGGAACTGACGCCTCCAGGCTTTGGTAAGAAGGGCGCGATTGAGGAAATCTTAAATACAATTGCGATGAAGAATCCTTCTGTTCTATTAGGTTATACAAATGAAAACCAACGTGCATATAATGAAATGACAAAACGTTAAAGAAGATATGTTCTTACAGAAATGTAGGAACATATTTTATTTTTCGAAGAAGATACGCATGAATGGGTATGCTATAATGAAAGCCAAATGAGAGTGGGATTCTATGATTAAAGAGCGTCAATTTTATCAATACTTAGTAGCGATGATGATACCTCTTGTGATTCAAGAGATTATAAATTTCTGTGTACAAATGCTAGATACAGTCATGGTTGGATCTTTGGGGCGATGCGGCAGTATCGGCAGTCACCTTGGCAGGACAGCCATATTTTATATTTAATGTCTTTGCGTTTGGCTTGACTTCTGCTGGTGCAGTTATGATTTCTCAATATTGGGGACAGAAGAATATCGAAAAGATCAAACATATCATGAGTGTTATGTTATGGTCAGTTATCGTCGTATCTGTACTATATATGGGAGCTTGTTGGTTATTTCCACGACAAATCATTCATATATTTGCAAGTGATGAAAAGTTAGTAGAACTTGGTGTATCCTATCTTCAAGTAGTTGTTGTTTCATATCTATTGAATGGATTATCCATGTGGTACTTCTCATCATTATCCGCAAAGGAAAATGTTAAAAGATCAGTGCAGCAGTATATACAGGGATCTTTCTTTGTTAATCTAATTGTAATTATCTTTTTGATTTATGGAAACTTTGGTTTTCCAAAAGTTAGGGTCGTTGGTGCCGCAATTGGTACGATTGTCGCAAGAGCCTTCCAACTAGTATGTGCAAGTATATATGCACGATATCACGAAAAGGATATTCGATTTGGCTTGCGTGATATTTTTGATTTTGATAAAACAATGATTCCTACTTATTTCCATTTAAGTTTGCCTGTGATTGGGGATGATTTGATTTGGAGTTTGGCGGTATCTACACAGTTAGCCATCATCGGTAGGATGAGTAGTGATTATGTTGCGGCTGCTTCTATTGCGAGTGTTGCTCAACAATTTGTAATGATTCTTGTCTATTCTATGGCGAAAAGTGCTACGATTACTACAGGAAAAGCAGTCGGGCAAGGTAATTATGAGCGCGTTAAACAAATTGGTAGAACCTTTCTTGGTGTTATCTGCGTTTGTAGGCATCCTTGCGTGTGGAGTTGTACTTTTCATACGTACACCAGTATTATCTCTTTACCCAAATGTAACAGTTGAGACTAAGAATCTTGCGTATCAGTTTATGACTGTTATCGCTGGTATTATGTTATTTACAGGAATTGAAAATACGGCAATTGTAGGGATTTTACGTGGTGCAGGGGATATGCATTATGCATTCCGTATTGATGCCGGTTGTATGTGGTTTATTGGCTTGCCAATGGGATTACTTGCGGCCTTTGTTTGGAAATTACCTGTTACGTATGTATATTTTTTCTTGCGCTTCGATATTATTTTCAAAATTATTCTATGTATTCGTCGTATTTTAAAGGGCGAATATATTAAAGACTTTACACGTGACCCTGCATCCTAGGAGGTATTTATGTATTACGGAAATATAAAAGAATATGACATTGCGGATGGTCCGGGGGTGCGTGTATCACTCTTTGTATCGGGTTGTACAAATCGTTGTAAAGGGTGTTTTCAACCACAGACATGGAGTTTCTGTTATGGCAATTTATATACCGAAGAAGTTGAAAATCATATCTCTAGATGCACTGGGAAGAGAGTATATCCAAGGATTAACACTTCTTGGTGGAGAACCATTTGAACCAGAGAATCAGGTAGAGCTTGTCAAACTTCTTCGTAAAGTAAAACAGCGCTATCCAGAAAAAGATTTATGGAGCTATACAGGCTTTGTCTATGAACGTGACCTTGTAAAGGGTGGAAGAAGACATACCGAAGTTACTGATGAAATGTTGGACTTATTAGATGTTTTGATTGATGGACCATTTATGTGGCAGAAAAAGAATCTTCGTCTGATGTATCGTGGCTCTGAAAACCAACGTGTCATCGATCTTAAGAAAAACACGCAAAGAAGGGGAAGGTTGTACTACTAATCGAATGAGAGTGGAAAAATGAATTCCATTCTCTTTTTTACATGATATAGTAATGATTGCATGGCTGTAAAGACTGATATGTTTCGTATGGCATGTACTAAAAATGTTGTATTTGGAAATAAAATATAAAAGCATTTTATCCATATGATGGTGGATAAAATAGCGTATGTATGCTATGATTTTCAAGAATACGGCGCATCTTTCAAAGGACAACGAAATATCGCATTCTAAAGAAAGAGGAGTAGATTATGAAGAATAAGAACATCTTAGGACATTTACAGATTATCGTGTCCTCATCACTGTTTGGCTTAATGCCGTTGTTTACAAAGATGGCATACAGCTATGGTGCAACACCAATGACTAGTTGCGTTTTGTCGCTGTTTCTATGCAGACAATCATCTCTTGCGATTGATTACCGCTTTATGAAGAAGAATATCTTTCGATTGAGCGTGCACAAATAATTCCAATGTTGAAAGATTGCGATTCCATTTGGGTTAATTCCTGTTGCGCTATTTAATGCCTATACACATTTAGATTCGGGTATGGCAACGATTCTGTTTTATACACATCCAATCTTTGTTATGTTATTGTCAATTCTGATGTACCGTGCATTTCCATCTAAGAAACAAATACTATGTATGGTTCTATGTTTAGCAGGTATTGTCCCTATTAAACGCAATTCAAGGGTGAAAGTTAAGTAGTTGGTATTGCAGTCGCAATTTCTAGCAGGCTTTATCTATAGCATTTATATGTAATTGCATGTGATCAGAAGGGAAATTGATGAAATCGATCCAACAGTATTATCCTTCTGGATTAACTTATTTGCGTCATATTGCTAGTAGGTATCATTGGCATCGCTAGTGGTCAGCTGATGATTGTAACTGAGCCTATGGGACAGGCATCTATGGTTATCCTTGCGTTAGTGGTATCTGTTATTGCGGTCTTACTATTCCAACATGGTGTATTAATTACAGGTGGTCTAAAAGCTCACTACTTAGTACATTTGAACCACTCACAAGTTTTATTTCGTTGGTATGATTGTGTTTCATGAGTTATTAACATGCAGTCAATGGATTGGTATTGTACTCATCCTAGTATCTGTTATTCTACTTAGTGATTCCAGTAGAGACGAAAAAGAAAAGCTAGTTTGAAGGGAGATGCACATCTTGTATTTCCTTTTTATAATGCGTTTTGAAAGCGAATAATATTAGTTGACGAGCAAAACGAAAAGTATTATATTTAACTTAGTTAGTTTGGTTTAACTAACTACTAAAAAACTATGCCGGAAGAACTCATTGTAGAACATTGTGCACCGACATTAGCCGGTGTCAAAACAGGAAACCTGTTTAACTGTGGTTATTCTTGTAAGGAACAATTAATGAAGCAGATTGAAGAGATCAATCACCGCTTTAGAAATTGTGATCTTAAAATGACTATCCTCAGTTATCCAAAGGATCGAGCACTCATTTATCTTTATCGACCAACATGGTTGAAAACGGATTTATCCAAAGAAGAAGTTGTTTCGATACTAAAGGAAAGAGGGTATCCAATTGATGATATGTCTGCATGTATTGACGTATTAAGTCAACGTATTCAATCATCACATCAACGTGCTTTCCCACATGAAATTGGATGTTTCTTGGGATATCCAGCAGAAGATGTACGAGGTTTTATTGAGGATATTAAACCTTGTAAACTTGTTGGAACTTGGAAAGTATATGGCAATGAGGAGATGGCAAAACATCTATTCCAAATATATGAGAAATGCACATATGCATATTTGGAACATTTTGAAAAGGGAATGTCTTTAGAACAGTTAGTTAGATTTGTCTAAATTAAAGGAGGAAAAAATCATGAGTAAAGTAGCAGTTGTGTACACAAGTACAACAGGTAACACAGAAAAGATGGCTGAAGCTGTCGCTGAAGGTGCAAAGAGCAAGGGAGCAGAAGTTGTTGTATTAACAGCAGATGCATTCTCAGCTGGTGAAGTAGCTAACTACGATGCAATCGCATTTGGTAGCCCAGCTATGGGTGTTGAACAGCTTGAAGAGAGCGTGTTCGAGCCAATGTTTGCTGACGCTGAAAGGTAGCCCAGCTGGTAAGAAGGTTGGTCTATTCGGCTCCTATGGTTGGGGTGATGGCGAATGGATGCGTACATGGCAGGATCGTGTAGCAGCAGATGGAGCTGTATTAGTACAAGATGGTGTTATGGCAAACTATGAACCTGATGATGGTGCATTAGCACAGTGCAAAGCATTAGGTGAAGCATTAGCTTAATCAAAGATATGAAATAATAAAAACTGTCACTTCTAAGAAGATGACAGTTTTTACTTGATTAGTTTGCGATACCATGATGAGCAGTATAGCTACCTGCTGTTAATGATGAGAAGTGATAACCATTCTGTAGACCCCAGACAATGATGCGTTCAACTGCATCGACTGAGAAACCTTTTGTGTCGTGTTGTAATACAACAGAAGGGCGGTTATTTGCTGAAGCGTTTTGAACTTGGGTGACTACATTTTCATAGACTTCATCTGCTGTGGAAGCTCCACCTGCATCACCACTGGATACATTCCAGTCAAAGTAAGTATAGCCCTTTAAAGCAGCCTGTCTTACTAAGGCTGTCATAATACCTGCAGTATAATTACGGCTAACGGTATTAGAAGAACCACCAGGGAAACGGAATAGATTTGCGTATGTTCCTGTCTGTTGGTAGATGATGTTATTCATTGCGTTGAAGTCATTCCAGAATGCATCTGTACTTGAGTATACATTTGAATAATCATGCGTGTAGGAATGTTCCGCAACAACGTGACCTGCTTGTGCTTCCTTTTGAATCATATAGATATAATCAGGTTGTAAAGCAGTTACGAAGAAGGTTGCTGGAATATTGTACTTAGCTAGTACATCTAATAGACGTTGTGTATGTGCACTTGGTCCATCATCAAATGTTAAATAAATTGTTTTATTGTCTTCTGCTTGAATCTGATTTGGTGGAAGATTTTGTACGTGTACGACACGCTGCACTGTTGTTTCGTTGTTATGGGAATCCGTGCATGTATATGTAAGTGTATAATCACCAGGAGTGTTAACATCGACACTACCAGTAACGACTGTATTTGCAGTGATATCTCCATCTAAATCATCGATTGCAGTATATGAATCCGCAAATTCATTTCCACGAACCCAAGTCACATCATTACCACCAGCAAGTGTAATTTCAGGACCCTTACGATCGTCGTAGACAATCTTACGTTCTTCAACCGCTTTATTACCATGAGAGTCAATGACTTTATAAGTTACGACACCATCTTTTTCTTCACGTACAACTTTATCAGTTAAATCACCATCATAATTATCAACTGCAGTATATCCTTCTTCTTCATATGGGTGATTGAAGAGGGTATAACTATCAGGGATTGATGTTAAAGTGTAATCTTGTTGGAGCTCGTATCTTGCACAACGACTGTACGTTCTTGAGATGCCTTTAATCCATCTTTTTCAGCTGTGTACTCAATTTTATAAGAACCTAATTTACTCGTATCAACAGTACCAGTATTTGTTTCGACATCTAACTTTTTCACGTAGGAAGCTAAGAATTGTACCTTGTTTATAGGCTATAGCACCTTGATCTTCATAGTTTGATTTATACTCAACAAGCGTTGTTTGATCGCCGTTTACATTAATTACGACTTCCCATTTATTTAGACAATACTACAAGAGTTGCACTAAATAGAAATAAGACAGTAATGAAAAATCAAAAACTTTGTTAATGGGTTTTTTTGGATTAATCTGTTTATTCATAAAAATACCTCACCATCTATTCTACCATTAATTACAATAAAAAGAAAAACCACCAGTTTTTATATCACCGATGGTAGATCTAAGATTTTATTTATTGAATAAATCTTTAGCCTTGTCGAGTAAGTCTTCACCAGCTGTCTTAGCTGCGTTAGCTACATTTCTGTAAATCATCAAGACCGAAGCTTTTCCATCTTCGCCAAGAAGACCCTTATACGATGTCGTTCTTCTTAACTTCAGCAGCGATACGGTCAAAGTCTTCTTTGTTAACTTTCCATCATCGCCTAAGATTCCTTTTAATACTTCGTTATTTGCAGCGAAAGTCTTTTAACTTTTCAGGACTCTTCTTTAATTCTTCAACTCGCTTTTGTTAGCTAATTCTTGTACATTAATATCTGACATTTTAATTTTCTCCTTTTAGGTTGAAGATATCATAATGGATATTTAAATCTTCTATACAAGTGAAAACTATTCTGCTCTCCTTAAAGTCCTTTTGTAGATGTGATAGGGAAGCGTATTTCATCCGCATAGATAAAACTTTCGATACGTGAAGTATACTGTTGGATTGTATCTAGAATTCTAGGCATTTGATCATCTGCGTTATCTGGTTGAATACGGTCGACAATAGGAACTTCAATCATACCGAAAAGTCAGGGTTATGCAGACATCTTATCATGCCATTCTGAATTGCTAGAAGTACATTGTATGCATGTTTTACTTTTTTCATTTTGTGATACTAGCCAAAGTTCAATGCCAAGTGTGCGATGGTCTAATGCAATGATAAACTTTAGATAGCGGTCATATAAAAATGCATCATGAATAGAGAAGTAACTGAAATCCATAAACCCAGGTGTAATCTCACTGACAGTGAACATAGAAGGGATGGAATTATGTAACTTCGTAAAATAGTTCATGATTTTCGATATATGCAACTTGTAAATCACCTTGATTTAACTACTTTTTTGATAGGTATCAAGATAATAGTTCATATCTTTTGCCATAGAATCAACCTCCACATAATCAGATTATACTTCATATAACTTTAAGATTATATGGTTTTATCATACCTCATGATTCATATATAATAAAGAACGGAGGTTCATTCTATGAATTTTGATAAATTAAAAAAATAACAGCCGTAATATTCTAAAATCAATCGGACTAATTATCCTGGCATTGCTATCTATAATGTAGTTTCAGATATCGTAGTTAGGGTCTTGGATATAGTTTCTTTACGGATGAACAAATTGAAGCACTCAGTTATTATTTCTTTGATACAGTCATCTGCCTAGTTACATGTATCTTATTATATCGCGGTGTACTACTTTTACATCTAGAAAGAAAGACGGATCTTGTATTAGCGAGATTCTAAGATGCCTAAAGTGGTTTGATTGTTCCATTTGCAATTATAATTACACTTGGTATGGGTTTAGTGAGTGCACTATGGTTAGACTTTGCATACAATCAGCTTGCAGATGTTCCATTTGTAGCACAGAGCGTTGAAAGCTTTGACTCTGCTTGGTCTACAATTGGAGAAGATCCATATATCTGGGTATGCTTATCTGTTGTTATCTTTGGACCAATTGCAGAGGAACTCTTATTCCGTGGTATTATTCATAACTCCATTAAGAAGGTATGTAATCCATATGTAGCAATTGTATTATCTGGTTTGATGTTTGGTATCTGGCATGGTGAATTTGTACAGTCAGTATATACAACATTCTTGGTATCGCATCTAGCAGTGGTATATGAATACAGCGGTTCTCTTTGGGTACCAATTGGTATGCATATCTTGAATAACTTTACATCTACATTACCACCAGCACTCGATACAACTTCCACATACTTACTGATCACACGTATTGAAGAAATTTGTTTACTACCTACAATACTATTACTCATCTACATGATTCATGCTATCCATAAGAAGGAGAAAGAAAACCATGAAATTAATTCTGTATCATGCTAATGCAATGATGAAAGAAATTGCCGAAAATTGGGCAAAAGAAAATCAGATTGAAGTAACCGTATTATCTGAATTATTAACTGCAGAAAGTGTAAAACTTGCAAAGGGATATGATGGAATCATCAACTCTCAAGCTGCCGGTACTATCGATAAAGAAATCTATAGCACATTACGTGAGTATGGTATTCGCCAGATTGCGTTAGTTAGTGCAGGATATGAATTATATGATTTAAAACTCGCAACTGAAAATAACTTAGTTATCACAAATGTTCCAAGTTATTCACCAGAATCTATCGCAGAATATACAGTATTAACAGGATTAAACCTTATACGTACTAACAATACTATCATTGCTAATGTCGCAAAGAACGACTTTCCGTTGGCAACCATCTATCTGTGGAAGAGTTATGGGAGATATGAAAGTAGCGATTATCGGAACAGGTAGAATCGGACAAATCACAGCGAGATTATTCCATGGATTTGGATGTGAACTTGTTGGATTTGATCTATATCAGAATGAAGGAATTAAGAGTATCCTGACATATAAAGACTCGATTGAAGAAGCAGTTAAGGATGCAGATATTGTTTCCATTCATATGCCTGCAACAGCAGATAAATCACCATTGCTTTAACTATGAGATGTTTAAGAAGTTTAAGCCAGGTTCTATCCTACTAAACATGGCAAGAGGTTCTATTGTTGATACAGAAGGGTTATTAAAGGCGTTAGATGAAGGTATTCTATCTGGTGCAGGTATTGATACCTATGAGTATGAAATGCCATATATTCAAAAGGATTATCAAGACAAGGCAATTGAAGATGAGGTCTTTGCACGTCTAGTACATCATCCACGTGTGATGTATTCACCACATATTGCATACTTTACAGATGAAGCAATCAAGAACCTTGTAGAAGGCGCATTAAACGCTGCTGTTGAAGTGATTACAACAGGTACATCTAAATCTAGAGTAAACTAGGCATATGCTTTTGTATTTTAGCTTAGCTTTGACTATCATCAAAAGTAAGGAGTAAAATGAAAATGAAAAATATTGATTCTTGCTTTATCATTGTTTTTAGCTGGCTGTATGGTTACTAAGACAAGTGAAACATCCAGTAGTTACAAAAACAATTTCATCAAACAGAAGCTCAAAAAATGATTGAAGAAAACAAGAGATGCAGTTATCCTTGATGTTCGAACAGCTGCTGAGTATGCAAAGTGGACATATCCCAAACGCTGTAATCTTTCTAATGAAGATATTCAAGCAGGTAAGGTAGATAGTTTAAAGGATAAGAAACAACTCATTATGGTATATTGCCGTAGTGGTAACCGTAGCCGTCAAGCAGCACAGAAACTAGCTGAACTAGGCTATACAAATGTTGTAGACTTTGGTGGTATCCAAAGTTGGCAAGGAGATATCGAAAAGTAAAAACTGGTTAAAGACCAGTTTTCTTTATGATAAATGCTCAGCTTTACAAATTTCTTTTTTCATGTTGTAAAGCAAACCACAGTTTTGTGCCATCGCCAATTTTCATCAGCTTCCAAACGTATTGATGTAAAGTTTAACTTCTCCATAATACTTGCATTTACTAGACGACGAGGTTCATCAACCTCGAAAGAATAGTAATAAGGTTCTGGCTTTGTATCAGGCCCATACTGTGCAATATCAGGATCTAATGCAATGGCAGTATATAAATCTGTATTCTCATACGAATAACGTAATGCATGGTCTTTAATCATCTGTACCATGTTACGGAATATCGATTGTCTACGATAAGCAGTAGTTACATATGCATTTGTAATTAGTAAGGCTTCTCCTGAAATTAGTAGGGAGGAGCTTTCTTTATTTGGTGGATACGTTATCTCAGGGAAGTAATTACCACATAGACAATAATGTTCAAGATAAGTCCAATCAGATTCATCTGCACAGAAGTTAAATACCTTTTCTCATTGGTCAAAAGTGTATCCATGGATGCATGTAATCCTGATATATCCGCAATAATCGTATCACCCTCATACACTAGTATTGTGATACGTTCTAATACATTACTATCAATCTCACTAACATGCTTAATCTCTTTACCATTTGATGAAATCACTGGTAAAGCAAATAAACAGTATACATACTTACCAATAGGTAAAACAGAGTAATAGTCAGAATGAATATCATACCAATCTAAAAAGGAGTATCTGTAGTATCAGGTAAATATTTTCTCTAATCGAGTTAATGCTTTTGTTAAGTATGTTTGTGAAAGTTTATCCATAATGTATTGTAACATTTTTATTTGTTTTTATGGAGAGTAATGAATTTATCAAAGTAGATAGTAAGTAGGAGTGATCCTAACATACTTGACACCGAAATATGACACCAAATATACTGAGGAGGAAGATGAATGTCTAAATGGGATAAACTATTAAAGTAAGATTTTATCTTTTATCGAAAGATATGCGTTTTCAGGGAATTGAAAAGAGTATTAGAGTACTATGGATATCAAATGACGGCACCATCAAGTGGTAGTAGTCATTATACTTTTCGTAAACCAGGTAAAAATCCTATTACAATTCCAAAACATGAACCTATTAAAAAGATATATGTTGAAATGGTTCGAAAGATAGTAGAGGAGGGTCTTAATGAATACAATTGAATATTACTTACAATATCCATATCGCTTAGAGATTGTTCCTGATGTAGATGAGGGTGGATATGTCGCAAGCTATCCTGAACTAAGTGGTTGTATTACAGTTGGTAAAACGTTGAGATGATGTTGTTAAGAATGCTGAAGATGCTAAAAGGGAATGGCTTATTGCTGCTTTAGGAAAATCATATCACTATTCCCGATCCAACAGCTACTGAGTATTCTGGACAGTTTAAAGTACGTCTTCCAAAGAGTCTTCATCGATCTTTAGCGCAACACTCTAAAGAAGAGGGTGTTAGTATGAATCAATATTGCGTATATCTATTATCAAAGAATGATGCAATCAAAAATTGTAAATAAGCATATTAAAAAGCCAGATTACTCTGGCTTTTTATGTTTAGTTATTTCTGTCTTTCATTGTTGGGAATAAGAGTACATCACGGATGGAGTCTGTTCCTGTTAATAACATTACGAAGCGGTCGATACCGAAGCCGATACCACCTGTTGGAGGTAGACCGTATTCAAGTGCCTCTACGTAATCTGTATCCATCTCGTTAGCTTCATCATCACCAAGTTCTTTTGCCTTGAGCTGAGCTTCGAAACGTTCTCTTTGATCGATAGGGTCATTTAACTCTGTAAAGGCATTATCCATTTCAATACCATTTACTAATAACTCAAAACGATCTGTGAAACGTGGATCTTCTGGGTTCTTCTTTGCAAGTGGTGAAATTTCAATTGGGTGGCCATATACGAATGTTGGCTGAACAATCTTATCTTCACAGAATTCTTCGAAGAATAGAGAGATGATGTGTCCAACTGTCATCTGGTGTGGTTCCACTGTGATGTGATGTTCTTGTGCAAGCTTGTATGCTTCTTCAACACTCATTGGTTGCCAGAAGTCAACGCCAGTCACTTCCTTAACTGCATCTACCATGTTCCATCTCTTAAATGGAGCCTTTAATGAAATGTCTTGACCCATGAACTTGAAGTCTGTTGTACCACAAACTTCTAAAGCAACATGTTCAAATAAACCTTCGTTTAATTCCATCATGCCTTCAAGGTCTGTGTATGCACAATATGCTTCCATTGTTGTAAATTCAGGGTTGTGCCTGAGGTCCATACCTTCATTACGGAAGATACGTCCAATTTCATATACTTTCTCAAGTCCACCAACGATTAATCTCTTTAGTGGTAACTCAGTAGCGATACGTAAATAGAAGTCCTTATCTAAAGCATTGTGGTGTGTGATAAATGGTCTAGCATTTGCACCACCTAGGATTGGCTGTAAGATAGGTGTTTCTACTTCAAGGTAGCCTTGGCTATCCATATAACGACGGATTGCGCTTACGATACGTGGACGTAAGATTGCAATCTTACGGGATTCATCATTCATGATGAGATCGACATATCTTCTACGGTAACGTTCTTCCTTATCCTGTAAACCATGGAACTTATCTGGAAGAGGGCGTAGTGCCTTGGCAAGGTGAGTATACTCATGTGCTTCTACAGATAATTCACCAGTCTGTGTCTTGATGACTGTACCTTTAATACCAATGATGTCGCCTAAGTCACTGGACTTGAATAATTCATAGATTTCATCACCAATGATACGCTTATTGATAACTACCTGAATCTTGCCTTCACGATCTAAGAGGTGAATGAATCCTAACTTACCCATTCTTCTCTTTTGCATGATACGGCCAGCGATGGAAACTTCAGCGTGTAGTGCTTCTAATTCTTCAGCGCTCTTTTCGCTATATTCATCTTTAATCAACTGGGAGTTGCTTGTACGATTGAATGCTTTACCAAATGGGTCAATTCCTTGTTCGCGTAAGGCGTTCATCTTTGCAATACGTACTTCCTGTTGGTCTGTTAGACGAACTTCTTCAACAACTTTGACAAGTTTCTTTGCATTCTCCTTGATTGCTTGCTTTGTACTCTCAAGTGCAGCTTGTGCTTCTTCTAATGCTTTTTGTCTTTGAGCGAGTTCCTTTTGGAGTTGCTCAGTAATGATGTTCTTTTCTTCTGCCATATGATGACCTCCTTTTCATATAAAAAGCTCTACGTCAAGGGACGAGAGCTTGTTCGTGGTACCACCCTAATTTACAGTATCTAATACTGCCTCATTTTTGATTGTTAACGCGATCGCGGAATGACTCGGGAGTCCTTGTCAACATATATCCTCTCTGTTTCACTTTCACCATCTGAAACTCGCTGTAAGATACTTTATATGTTCTATCTCCGTCGTTGTCCTTCAACACGCATAGTGTAACAATTTTTTATCAAAACTGCAATCAACTTTACTGGTTTTCTTCAGTGTTTTCTGGTTCTTTTGATAAAAGTTTGTTTACGATAATACCTAGTATCAATGCACAAGCTACAGATGTGATTGTAATCTTACCGAAGCTTAGTGATAATCCACCGATGCCTGAGATTAAGATACTTGAGATAACGAATAGATTTTTGTTGTGGTCTAAGTCAATCTTTTGAACCATCTTTAATCCACTCACAGCGATAAATCCATAGAGTGCCATACATACGCCACCCATAACACATGCTGGGATAGTGGAGATAAATGTAACAAATGGTGTGAAGAATGAGATTAAGATACATTCAATTGCAGCACCGATGATTGTTAATACAGAAGCGTTCTTTGTAGATAGCTACACAGGCTACGGATTCACCATATGTTGTATTAGGACATCCACCGAAGAATGCACCAACCATAGAACCAACACCATCACCAAGTAATGTTCTATCTAAACCTGGATCTGTTAATAAATCTCTTTCAATAATACTTGAGATATTCTTGTGGTCCGCGATATGTTCTGCAAATACAACGAAGGATACAGGGATGTACGCTACTGCAATTGTTCCAATATATCCAAGGTCAATATCCTTAAGACCATCTAGTGCTGTGATAAATGTGAAGTCTGGAATTTTGAAGAATGTTGAGAAGGAAATACCATTTGCGAATAAATCAACGATAGGTTGATAGTTTAGAATCTGCATTGGTTTATAACCTGTTTGAACACCGATAAATGTTAGGATAGCAGCTACGATATAACCAGCTAGAATACCAATGATAAATGGAATCATCTTAGCATGGGATTTACCGTAGGTACTTGCAATCATTACACCAAGTAGGGCAATGATACCAACAAGTACAGCAAACTGTGTTCTTTCACCAGTTAAACTACTTGTCTGTAAATCACCAACTGCATTGGCTGCTAGTGATAAACCGATGATTGCGACTGTAGGACCAATAACAACTGGTGGCATGATGCGATTTACCCAATCAACACCAATACGCTCAATGAATAATGCAATGACGACATATACAAGTCCTGCAAACGCTGCACCAATAATGAGTCCAACATATCCAACTGCCATACTGGAAGCTCCAGCAAACGCAGCGGACATCGAACCAATAAACGCAAAAGAAGAACCCAAAAATACCGGGCTCTTCTTACGAGTAAATGCAACATAAACAAGGGTACCAACACCGGCACCAAAAAGAGCAGCAGCGGTATTCATACCGTTTTTGATGATGAGAGGTACTGCGATTGTTGCGGCCATAATTGCTAGCAACTGTTGGAATGCAAAAATAACTAATTGATGAAACTGTGGTTTGTCTTCAACTTTATAAATCAATTTCATATGAAATTCCTCCCTTTAGTTAGGTATGATATCAAATGCATAATAGATTTACAATAACGAAATTTATTAATTTTTAAACTTTTCTTTAATATGAATTATAATAAAAACAGTTAGATAATTCGGAGGTGAATTGTATGAAAAAAGTTGCAGCGTTTTTCGATATTGATGGAACAATTTATCGTGAAGGTTTGATTACGGAAGTATTCAAAAAGATGGTAACGCATGAGATTGTTTCCGCTTCCCGTTGGACAGATGAAGTAAAAGCCTGCTTATATGGCATGGGATCGTCGTATGGGTGATTATGATAATTACTTACAAAAGATGGTAGAAATCTTTAAAGAGACCACAAAAGGAATCTCTGCAGTACATATTGAACACATTGCTAAAAAGGTTATCGAACAAAAAGGGTGAACGTGTTTACCAGTTCACAAGAAAAGAAATTGAACGTCATCGTAGACAAGGACATCTCTTAATTGCGATTTCTGGTTCACCAGAACCACTCGTCAAAGAGATGGCTGAGAAGTATAAGTTTGATGACTTCCGTGGTACACAATACCTAAAGGATGCACAGGGAATCTATACAGGAGAAGTTGTTCCTATGTGGGATAGTGTCTCTAAAGAAAAGGCAATCCTGACATTACAGAAGAAGTATGACTTAGACTTGCAAGCATGTTATTCCTATGGAGATACCAATGGTGACTTTACAATGTTTAAGAATACAGGTCATCCATGTGCTATCAATCCAACACGAGAATTATTACACCGTATCCAAGAAGATGAAGAGTTATGCAAGCGCATGCGTGTTGTAGTAGAAAGAAAAGACGTTATTTATAACATTGATATCAATAATTTACATCTAGAGTAGAAGGATAAAGAAATGAGTCGACAGGAATTAATCAACCAACTACAAATATATCAACCATGGAACGAACAAGAAGAAGCTGATCGCAAAGTCATGCTGGAGTTATTACACACAACGGATGATATCTTTTATCGTACCAACTTACTGGCACACTTTTACTGCATCTGCGTGGGTGTTAAATAAAAGCACATACACATGTACTGATGGCATTTCATAATATCTATCAGAATTATGCATGGCTTGGTGGACACGCAGATGGAGAAGAAGACTTCCTTTCTGTTGCCCTAAGAGAAGTAAAAGAAGAAAGTGGAATTCATACTGTTAAACCAATCAAAGAAGATATCTTTTCGCTAGAGACGATTGAAGTAAATGGACATGAGAAAAAGGGTAAGTATGTCCCAAGTCATCTGCACTTAAATGTCACTTATCTATTAGAAGCTGATGATACAGAGAGTTTACATATCAAGCAAGATGAAAATAGTGCAGTCAATTGGTTTCCAATCGATCAAGTGATTGATGTTGTTCATGAGCCATGGATGGTAGAACGTATCTATAAAAAACTGAATCAAAAACTGAAAGAAGGCAACTATGAAGGTTAATTTAGCAGATGTCATCGACGCAATTGATACAATCAATGAAGATGAAACATATTTTTACAGTATTCAGGATGAAGAAATCGTATATGTATTAGAGGATGATGAGGATGATGAATTCTTTATTCCACTTCCAACCAAAAGAAGAAGTAAATGATTATCAAAATATGGTCAACTTTACAGAGACAATTGAAGATGACAAAAAACGTGATTGGTTTGAGAATGCAATCCATGGCAAAGGTGCTTTTAGACGCTTTCGTGCTACACTAGAGCGCTTTGGCATGGAAACAGAATGGTATGACTATCTAGAAGCCTGTCATCGAGAACTCGCAATTGAATGGTGTGAACAACATGGAATTGTCTACGACACATCAGTACGAAGTGAAGAAGTAGATGATGATTGGGATGAAGAGGATGTTGTTGAAAGAGAAAGAACCAATCAAACAGGTACAGATACCACTACGTTTTGTACGTGTTGATGAAGATAACTATATGAGTGCGTTATCACTCTGTGATACTTACTTACAAGAGCTCGATCAATACGCAGGATTATCCTCTTTTAGTGATTATGATCGTGCACAGGATTATCTAGAAGAAGCACTGGAAGAAAAAGATATCTATGTACTTAGTGACCATGGTCGATTCATCGCAATGGCAATCTGTAGAATGAATGGTAGTATCACAACGATTACAGACTTATGTGTTGTCAAAGATAAACGTCGAAGTGGTGTGGCACGTAAGCTCATTAGCGAGATTCAAAAAGAGGAAGTACAACCACTTCATTTTGAAGTACCTACAAATAATCCAACCATGCATGCATTCTTGCAGGCAATTGGTTATGCAAAAATTATTCATACAACCTATTCAAAGTAAAAAGGAAATCGCAAGATTTCCTTTAATATAGGTTATTTAAATATTTTACAAGTCTTTGACCCATACCATATAATTCAGCACTACCGTTATTGTTGTTTGCACTAATGCAGAAGGAATAACGATCTGTAAATCCCATCATGTAGCTATGGATACGATTATTTGCACATTCTGCAGTGCCGGTTTTAGCATATACCATACCATAACCACTTTCTGTTAAACCATACTCTAAGGCTGCACTATGCATATATTCCTTTCAGTTTTTCATTTACACTGTGAGTTGTGGTTGTGCTTAAGGAATTCTTAGAGGAACGATAGAGTGTTCTTCCATCCGATTGAATAGATTTACAATATGTGGTTGTAACATGACACCATCATTTGCGATTGCTTGTGCCATCATCGCAATATGAAGGGGAGTGATTGTTGTATTTCCTTGTCCAAACGCTGTCTGTGCAAGTTCAGCGTTATCGTTGTTGCCGATGTTGTAACTGGAATGAATGGTATCTAGGTAAGGAATGGTAATATCTTTTCCTACCATAAATGCATTCATCATTTTACTAAGTTTATCTGCTCCTACACGGATTCCTAAATCCGCAAAATAACAGTTACAGGATTTCGCAAGAGCTGTATTCATATCAATGGTGCCGAATACTTGATTTTGGAAATTGGTAATCACAAAGTCACTACCTGCAGGAATGTAACTACCAGTATCGTTAAACTGTAAGAAGCTATCGTCTAGGTTTTCATCTTCCTGCATGGTTAAGGCAGCTGCTGCAGTAATGACTTTAAAGGTGCTGCCTGGTGGATCTTTTTCGAAGGTTCCACGACGGAATTGTGATTCCACAATATTACTTGCAAGCATACTATCTGGATCATTCACATTAAAGTCTACTGTACTCTGCGAACTCAAACAGAGGATTTCTCCTGTTTGATTATCTAATACGGTAATACTTCCTTCCATACCATCTAATAATTGATAGGCATAGTTTTGTAATTCTGTCTTTGTAGTCAGTTTTACAAGTGCTCCTTGATTGTTTTGATCAAGGTGAAAGAGGAGATAGTCTTTTAGATTACCGCGTAAGCCATAACTATTTTGATGATGCTCATTGACGGAATAATAACCAAGTAGCCATGCATAACTTAGATTTTGTGGATAATCTGCAGTCGCTCTTGTCTCTACTGCCGCATTACCAAGAATGGTATTTCCATCACGGTCAATGATAGTCCCTTCAATCGCATAGGATTTAATCGCATCGTAAATAATCTGATATTTTGTTTTATTTGCGCTTGCGTTAATACGTGGATTGATTAAATACTTATAGGCAAAAAATGAGGTAAACATTAAACTGACAATGATACATCCGACTTCTACGAGTCGTATTCTAGTCATTGAGATCGATTCTGGAGAACGCTTGTTCGTCATCGTTGTCGTCACCTCCTTGTTTGAAATCATCATTTTCAAATTCTTCTTCACGCTGTGACATCTGTAGTAATATTCCCGCAAAGAAGAAGACGATTGCTTGATAGGTTCCACCACGTGATAAAAATGGAATCGGTAAACCTGCAAGTGGAATGATATTACATGAACCTAGTATCACAAGCATCGCTTGCATAAATAATAGGACTGTTGCGCCATATGCTACAACCGCATCCTGCTTATCTGTCTGAATCAAACGTCGACTTAATTCACTACCACGAATACCTACTTGAAGTAATAGGAATACAGCGATAAAGCCTAAAGGCATACCAAATGAATTGACTAATGTCACAAAAGCCATATCACTTTCAGGAACTGGAATCGCTGTAAAGTTAACAGTATTACCAAATAATCCAGACATCCATAATGCGCGTTTTCCTTGGAATAATTGATAACCTGCACCATATGGATCAGAGTTGATATTTGCGGTAATCGAGAAACGTAAATAGACTTTTACGAACAATAGGCCAAAGGATTCGAGTAATCGCATTTAGGTTTCCTGCAGCTGCACTAGGCGCAATTATCTTATAGAGCATAAATAAGATTACAATTGAAGAAATTGTCGCAATCGCTATTGTTAAAAGATAGATTCTCTTTTTTCTGCCTTTCTCCATGAAAATATACAACATGGAAAGGTGTAAGAAATAGAGAATATAGAATGAACCAAGCTCATGAATCAGAGACAGATCCAATAAAGTTAATGATAAAGAATACACTAGAAAGAATTAAAATCGAACGATTTGAATAAGTCTTTCTAGCAGAGAATAATGAACTATAGAAAAGAATAGCAGTAATCTTTGCAAAGTCAGTTAACTGTAATGATATAGGTCCGATCTTAATCCAAGCAGTTGTGCCATAGCCATTTGTATCCTTTCCAAAGAATAGAAGGGCTATGTAAAGACAGGCAGAAACTATCAATAAGAAATAGGTTGTATAGTTAAAGTTCAATGCTTTCCGTATCAAAGCGATACATGAGGATTAGAACAATCGCTATCGCAAGACCTGCAAAATATTTAATGATACTAAATTGTGAAATTACTTGGTATTGCGCATCGATAATGACTTGTAACGCAATTCCAATCGCCGCAAGTCCTGTAAATGCCGCAAATAAACGCATATCTGCAGCTTTGTTATAGAAATACGTACCAGCGAAAGGCAATTACCAACAATAAAGGTACTAAAGTTGTTAAATATTGAATGCCAGCGTTCATTGATTTCCAAAAGACAAATCCACCTAATAGAAATGTAAACAGGATGGCAGTAATCATCCATATCGCATCCTTACCAGAACGTGTATCGATTTCTTCCGTTTCTGGGGAAAGGTTTCTTTTAAAAACATAATATGCTCCTTAATATGAATAAGAATAACTTTTTTAAAGAAAAGTCGCAAGTAAACGAAAAATAAGAGTCACAGTATCGAATTTTTATAGTGAAAAGGCTATACTGATGTTAAGCGATTTCAAAAATAAATATCATTATTAGGAGGATATATTATCATGGAAAAGACACTATTTGGAAAGAAATTAAGTGGGGAAGATATCTATCTCTATAGCTTGGAAAATGAGAAATTTAAGGTACAGGTAACGGATTATGGTGCAACACTTGTTGCCTTTGATTGATAAAGAAAGTGGTAAGGATATTGTGCAAGGATATCCAACTGCAGAACAATACCAGGAGGAGGATACATTCTTAGGCGCTTCTGTAGGAAGAACTGCTAACCGTATAGGAAAAGGGAAAGTTCTCCTTAAATGGAAAAGAATACACATTATTTATCAATAATAATGGTAACTGTAATCATGGTGGTAAAGAGGGTTTTGATAAGAAAGATGTACGCAGTCACTTCAACAGAGGACTCAATTACATTTTCTCGTGTATCCCCAGATGGCGAAGAAGGATACCCTGGTAATCTAGACTATGCAATTACATATCGTTTATCTAATCAAGGATTACATATCGAAACAACTGCCACTACTGATCAAGATACCTTTATTTGCATATACCAATCATGCATACTTTAATCTAAGTGAAAGTGATTCTATTCTAGATCATACTCTCATCATTCCTACAGATCACTATGCATTATTAGATGAAACATGCTTAACAAAGCCAGAATTTCAAGCAGTAGAGAACACTGCCTTTGACTTCCGTCAGGCAAAGAAGATTGGTCAAGATATAAACCATGATGATATACAACTTACATATGGTAAAGGTTACGATCATCACTTCCCAATTCCAAATGAGGGATTACGTACAATGGCAATTCTTTCTGATGGAAAGCTAGAACTAGAAATGGCATCTGATTATCCAGGTTTTCCATTTATATACTGCCAACTGGCTAAATGGTGCAAGTGGTAAAGTATGGACATCACTATCCAGAGAGAAGTTCTGTATGTTTAGAAGCAGAATATCTACCAAATGGTATTAACTATCCTAGTATTGAACCAAAGCCTATCATTCATGCAGGCCAAACACAAAAACATCGCATCGACTTTTTGGTTCGACATGTGAAATAGAGAGAAAAATGACTTATAATAAATATGTAGTAATAGGAGGCACAACATGGCAACAGTCAATGAATTAGATAAAAAGCGGATGTTAATGAAGAGAGATACAGATGAGCTAGTACGTGTACATGAAAAGGATGCAGAATCTTCATGGCGTGCGACATATCATGTACAACCAGTGACTGGTTTAATGAATGATCCAAATGGATTTACTTACTGTAACAAGAAGTGGCATCTATTCTATCAATGGTTCCCATTTGGTCCAGTTCATGGCTTAAAGCACTGGTACCATGTCACAAGTCCAGATTTAATTCATTGGGAAAATCGTGGTGTAGCACTCTTACCGACAGGAAAATATGAAAATAGCGGCTGTTATAGCGGTACTGCAATCAGTGAAGGAGATACAATCTACTTTGCCTATACAGGAAACTATCGTGATGAAAACCGTGTGCGTAGACCTCACCAACTTCTAGCAACTCTAGAAGGTGATGAACAATACACAAAGGCAATGCGTCCTTTGATTACTCCAAATGAGAACTATACTGAACATCAACGTGATCCAAAGATTGTACGCATTGATGATATGTACTACATCTTCTTAGGTGCTCAGAATAAACAAGAACAGGGTGTTATCCTAGTCTATTGTTCTGATTCCATTTTGACAGATTGGAAATTCCTTGGAGAACTAAAAGTAAAAGGCTATGAGAATGGCTTTGGCTACATGGTTGAATGTCCAGATGTACAAAAGATTGGATTACATGATGTACTTATCTTTAGTCCACAGGGAATTGAACCAAGTGGAGATGAATTCCACAATAAGTTTCAATAGCGTCTATTTAATTGGTGATTTAGATTTAGAAACACTTACATTTACACCAGATGGACCTATGCAAGAACTTGACCGTGGTTTTGATTTCTATGCACCACAATGTGCTTCACAGAATGTTTATTCTGATTGTTCCATCATGTCCGCATGGTTTGGTGTTCCAGATTATACATATCCACCAACAGATGAAGAGGGTTGGTCAGGACTACAAACCTTTGCACGTGAATTAACAATTCGCAAAGGCAAGCTCTATCAAACACCGGTTCGAGGATTTGAATCGTTGAAGAAAGATGAACTATTCTGTGCAAAGAATGGTGAAATCATCAGCGATAAGCTACATGGACAAATGCCAAATAGTGCAATCATTCGCATTGAAAATCCTGATGCGGAATCCCTTGATTTAAACTTATTCTCGCGTAACTATGTTATCGCAAGAGGATTTGCAATCTCCTATGATAAGTACGCAAAGCGTTTACGTATCGACCGTTCCGATTTAACAAATCAGTTAAATGTAGAATATGGTACAGATCGTCAAATCATTTTAGAGAATGCTTTAACTTCAATGGATATCTTCGTAGATCATAGTACAGTAGAAATCTTCGTCAATGAAGGTGAATACGTATTATCTGCACGTATCTTCCCAACCAAGGAAGAACACATGATTCGTATGGGTGGTAAAAACCTCAATCTATCAATCTGGAGTACAGAGTCATCTGTAGATGATGCACCAGTATTCTTCGCAGAAAATCAATAAAAGCAGGGAAACCTGCTTTTTTCAATGAATGGTTGAAAAATATCAATGAATCATCAATGAACAGTTGTACTATTAATCTATAAGATGTTTTCTAGGAGGTGTAGTATGACACTAGGAAAAATAATTAAACAATTGCGGAAAGAAACATTCTTATCTCAAGAACAACTTGCCGCAAAACTTAACATCACTGCACAAGCAGTCTCAAAATGGGAGAATGAAGAATCGTATCCAGATATTTTATTCTTACCAAAAATCGCTGCGATATTTGGCGTCAAGATTGACGAACTATTTGACTATAAAGAGGATAGTGCATATCAACAGATTGAAAATATGCTAGATCATGAGCGCTACTTTACACATGCGGATTTTAGTAAAGCAGAAAGTTTCTTATTAGAACAACTATCCACAAATCCAAATGATTTACATGCATTAACAGTACTCGGTGATTTATATCATGAATATGCAATTAGATTAGACGAGAAAGCAGCAGCCTATACCAAACAAGCACTTGCATTAAATCCAGACGATAAGTCTTTACATAATACATTCCATCATGCAATGCATGGGGGAGGACTGGATTGGAATGTCGCAAATCATACTGCATTAATTCAGTATTATCAAAACTTCATTCAAGAACATCCAACCATCACACGTGCATATTTATATCTATTAGATAATTTAATTGATGATGGTAGACTTGATGAAGCTATCAAAAGTACTAGAAAGACGTCGTACAGTTATTCAAGATTGTTTCAATGATTTCTATCGCTTGCTTATTTACGAGTCAACAAATGGCTTTCAAGCGACGCGCAAAGAGTATGATATCTATCTAGAAGAAAATCAAGAGTGGCAAGCATACTTCTTGGTTGCGGGTAGATATGCAAGTCATGGCGAGTACATAAAAGCAATCGCTTTGTTTGAAACATCATTTGAACTACAACCAAAACCACGCTATATTGATCATCTAGAATCCATTGCACAACTATATTTACGCATGTACAAAAAGAATGAAGCAAAACATGCGTACAAACGTGAATTACAGTTATTAAAAGAAGAATGGCATCAGGATGATTCTGCAGATGTACAAAGAGTAAAGGCGCTATTAAAAAAGTGTGAATGATAAGAAAAATAGATTGACCAAAATTGGCCAATCTATTTTTTATCATTCTGTTGATTTAGTTTTCTGATTGAGACGTTCTTTCGCAACCGACAACATTAACTTAATACGGTTTTCTTGGTTAACCTTTGTAGCACTAGGGTCATAGTCAACGGCTGTGATATTTGCGTTTGGATACTTTGCACGGATACGATTGACTACACCTTTACCAGCGATGTGGTTTGGTAAACAACCAAATGGCTGTGCACAGACAATATTTTCATATCCTGTTTCAATTAATTCAATCATCTCAGCAGTTAGTAGCCATCCTTCACCCATCTTAACACCAAGGGATAGGATACCATCAGGTTTCTTCATTAATTCCTTAAAGGACATAGGACCGTGGAAGCCTGCGCTTTCCATGGCTTTAGCCATGGCGATACCGATGTTATCTAAGAAAGCTAAGATAAGATCAGCGACTTTACGTTTTACAAAAGGACCACCATAAATCTGTACGTCTAATGTAGCGTTAGCGACGCAGTATTCGATATATCCCATAAGACCTGGCATATTGACTTCACAATCCTGTGATTCTAGGAAAGAGACTAGGTCATTGTTTCCCATTGGGGAGAACTTAACATAGATTTCTCCGACAACACCAACTTTTACCTTTTGGTGTTCGATTCACTGGAATTTTCGCAAAGTCATTTGCGATATCTTTGAAGCGACGCTTCATAGAAAAGATGGTGTAGTTCTTATTGTGGTTTAGCCAATCCTGTACTTGTGCTGTCCATTTGGCAACACAAGCAGCCGCATCACCCTTGTTGATTTCATAAGGTTTTACTTGGTTGTGTAATGCTGCAATTAAGTCGCCGTATTCTGCTGCAGCTAAAACTTTGAGCAGAAGACGGAAACTCAGTGGCATAGAGGATCCTTTTTCAAGACCTGATGCATTCAGTGATGCGACAGGGATATAATCATATCCTGCTTTTACAAGTGCCTTACGTAATAACTTAATGTAGTTAGAAGCACGACATCCACCACCTGATTGAGAAATCAATAGGGCAGTGTGTTGTAGGTCATATTTACCACTGTTTAGGGCATCTAAGAACTGACCAATAATTAATAATGCTGGATAACATGTATCATTGTGTACATACTTCAAACCAAGCTGGGCAACTTCTGCACCAGAGTTTTCTAGCATGATAATACGATAGCCTTCACTTTCCATGGCAGCTTTTATCGCAGCAAACTGCATTGGGGCCATGTTAGGCGCAAGAATCGTATGTGTTTTTAACATGTCTTTTGTAAAGTTGGGTGTCATGTATTCCATTAGGCTAGTTCCTTTCTTTCGTCTAGAGCGGCGAATAATGAACGGATACGGATATTGACGGCACCGAGGTTGGTGATTTCATCAATCTTTAACTGTGTATAGAGTTTGTTTCCTTCTTGTAAGATTTCCTTTGTTTCATCAGATGTTACGGCGTCAAGACCGCATCCGAAGGATACAAGTTGGATTAAGTCCATATCTCTCTGGTTGATACAATATTTAGCAGCGGCATAAAGACGGCTGTGATAGGACCATTGGTTTAAGACAGAAGTATCAAACTTTTGAACTAAGTTAGAGATACTATCTTCTGTAATAACGCAAGCACCATGTTGAATAATTAACTTATCAATACCATGGTTTACTTCCGGGTCAATGTGATATGGACGACCCGCAAGAACGATAATACGCTTACCTTCATTGCGAGCTTCTGTAATCATACGCTCTGCTTCTTTACGTGTATCTTCCATATGCTTACGATATGCAGTATATGCTGATTCAATTGCGTTTTGGATATCCGCAGTCTTTAAATCTGGATAATACTTCTGCATAATCTTAGGCATCAATCGAACAAAGTCTTTGCGCTGTTCGAGGTTGAGATATTCATAGATGAACTTTGTATTTTCAAGTTCACGAATATTACCAGCTAAAACTTCAGGGTAGTAGGCAACGACAGGGCAGTTATAGTGATTATCACCTAAGCCTTCATCGATGTTGTAACTCATACATGGATAGAAGATGGCATCTACATCTTTCTTGAGTAAAGCCATGATATGACCATGTGTTAACTTTGCAGGGAAACATACTGTATCACTAGGGATAGAGCCTTGACCTGCTTGGTATAACTTACGGTTACTAAATGGGACTGACAACGACCTGGAAAGCCTAGATTTGTAAAGAAGGCATGCCAGAATGGTAATAGTTCATACATGTTAAGAACCATAGGAATACCGATTTTACCACGTGTACCAGTACCAGGGTTTTTCATTAATTGATTGAGTTGTTGTTGCTTGTATGCATATAAGTTGAGGGCTATCATCGTTGGACTTACCAGTAACAGGTCGATCACAACGATTACCAGTGATAAAGCGTTTGCCATCCTGGAAGACACTGACAGTCATCTGGCAGTGGTTACCACAAAGACCACACTGAACGTTTTGAACCTTCTGTGTGAAGTTGTTGAGTTCTTCTAGTGTTAGGATGGAAGAAATTGTACCTGGCTTACTATGTTCTTTACCGTGTAATGCGGCACCATACGCACCCATTAAACCAGCAATATCAGGACGTACAACATCTACACCCATCTCTTTTTCAAAGGCACGTAATACAGCTTCGTTATAGAATGTACCACCTTGTACAACAATCTTCTTACCAAGTTGTTCAGGGCTTGAAGTACGAATAACTTTATATAACGCATTCTTAACGACAGAAATGGAAAGACCAGCAGAGATACAGTCAAAGCCTGCACCATCTTTTCTGTGCCTGCTTAACGCTGGAGTTCATAAATACTGTACAACGGCTACCAAGGTCAACTGGTTGCTTTGCAAAGAGTGCTTCTTGTGCAAAGTTCTTAACGCTATATCCAAGTGCTTCAGAGAATGTCTGTAAGAATGATCCACAACCAGATGAACAAGCTTCATTTAAGAAGATGTCAGAGATTGCGCCATTTTCAATCTTAAAGCACTTCATATCCTGACCACCGATATCGATGATGAAGTCTACATCTGGCATGAAAGTGTTTCGCAGCTGTAAAGTGTGCAACTGTTTCTACAAGACCAAAGTCAGTATGTAATGCATGTGTCATTAAGGCTTCACCATAACCAGTTGTTGTTACAGATTGAATCTTTAGATTTGGATGAGCTTCATATAAACCCTTTAAGACTTCAATGACGATAGGTAATGGGTTACCACTGTTAGATTGGTAGTCTGTATAAAGTAGGTTTGCGTTATCATCAATGACCGCAACTTTGATAGTTGTCGAACCAGAGTCGATACCAATATGAACTGGACCAGTATTTTCATCAAAGTCTACGCGTGGAACGCTAGCCTTTGCATGACGTTTCTTAAACTCGTTATATTCTTCTACGTTATTAAATAGGGCAGGTAAACTTGCGTATGTTGCAGTTTTACCATAGTTGGCTAAGCCTTTGACAACATCATCAAAGACAACTTCCTTATCTGCGTAATAAGCAGCACCTAGGGCAACGTATAAAAGACTGTTTTCAGGACAGACACCTTCAATCTTGAGTGTTTCGTTGAAACTATCACGTAAACACTTAGAGAATGTAAGTGGTCCACCTAAGTATAAAATGTTACCAGAGATAGGACGTCCTTGGGCAAGGCCGGCAATGGTTTGGTTTACAACTGCTTGGTAAATAGAAGCCGCAATATCACTAGCTAAAGCACCTTGGTTAATTAAAGGCTGTACGTCACTTTTTGCGAATACACCACAACGAGCCGCAATCGTATACTTACGGGTTGCTTGTTGAGCAGCCTTATCCATCTCGTCAGCGCTCATCTTCAATAGGGTAGCCATCTGGTCAATAAAGGCACCAGTACCACCAGCACAAGAACCGTTCATACGAACTTCAGTACCATTTGTTAAGAATAAGATTTTGGCATCTTCGCCACCAAGCTCGATGATACAGTCAGTACCAGGGTTTAAACGGTTCGCCGCAACGCGGTCCGCAAATACTTCTTGTACAAAACTAACACCACAACTATCGGCTAATCCCATTCCAGCGGAACCGGAAATCGCGAAGTATGCTTTCTTACCTTTTAAATATGTATCATTTAAAGACGTTAACAGTTCACGTGTCTTTCAAGAATGTGACTGTAATGTCTTTCATATGCGGAATAGATGATTTGATCATTCTCATCCAGTACAACGCACTTGATGGTTGTTGATCCGATATCCATACCAATACGCATAGTAGATCCTCCTCTAAGTCTAAAAATGCAAAAAGCCGTGTATGTCCACGCCTTATAATTGTCATTTGTCATCAATTTTAATAATTTCTAGCTAAAAACAATGAAAATGCAATGAGATGTTACAAAAATCAAATATCCAAGCAAGATAAATTGATGTACAATAAAGCAAAATGAAAGGATGAAAAAATTATGAAAGCACCATTTTCAGAATATTTAAATACACTTGCGCCAAGTTTAAAACAATTAGTATCTAAACTAGGCGAAGATTATGATTATGTCAGTGTTCTTTCAACAGATTCTAAGGGCTTTGCGATTCGTATCTCTCAACAGGTGAAAAGTCATCAGTTCTTCCAATCTAACGACAGAACGCGGTAGTGTTGTGCGTGTCTATAAAGATGGTTTATATAGCGAATATGCATTTAATCATTTTGATGCGGAATCTATCGAAGAAACGTATCACAAGATTAAAAAGGAACTCGATGCACAACTAGCAGTATTAAAACTTACAAAGACAGCTGTATACAACACAGAGAAGTTAGAGGATGAACCACTTACACTTTTTGTGGAAAAGGAATGTGAACAGTTACCTGAGAACACAGATATTGAAAAGTTAGTAAATGACTTAAACTCTTATTCACTTGAGGCAATCCGTAAGGATGAACATGTTGTTGACTGTATGGTCATTGCCCAATCCACCCATGTTTCAAAGCTATTCTTAACAGCTAATCGTGATTTAAGACAGAGCTATGTATATTGTGAAGGAGTAGTCGCACCTATCATCGTGATGGATGGCAAGAATGAAATTGGCTATCAAGGACTATCTGCTTTAGGTGGACCTGAAGTATTTACACAGTTAAAGGATAAGATTGATTATGCAGTCACATTCGCAAAAGAAGTATTAACTGCTGATCCAATCGAACCAGGTGAATATGAAATTATCACTACACCAGAAGTATCAGGACTGATCGCACATGAAGCGTTTGGTCATGGTGTAGAGATGGATATGTTTCGTGAAAAACCGTGCGCTTGGTAAAGACTTTATCAACAAGCGAGTAGGTAGTGAACTAGTAACCATGCATGAAGGTGCACTCTGTGCAGAGAACGTAACTTCCTTTGCGTTTGACGATGAAGGAACACTTGCGAGGAGATGTCGTGGAAATCGAAAACGGTATCTTACGCAGTGGTATCTGTGATGCGTTAAGTGCACTACGTTTAGGCGTAAAGCCAACTGGTAACGGTAAGCGTCAAAACTATGAACATAAAGTTTATACACGTATGACAAATACAATCTTTGATTCAGGTACAGATAAGGTTGAAGATATGATTGCGTCTGTGAAACATGGATACTTACTAGAAGGTATGTCCTCTGGTATGGAAGATCCAAAGCACTGGGGTATTCAATGTATTCTCAAACTTGGTCGTGAAATCAAGGACGGTAAGTTAACAGGTAAGATTGTAGGACCAGTCATCATGACAGGATACGTTACAGAAGTATTAGGTAATGTTTCAATGGTATCTGGAGACCGTGGTGTCTATGGTTGTGGTGCTTGTGGTAAGGGTCACAAGGAATGGGTTAAAGTCAGTGATGGCGGACCATACTTAAAGACGAAAGGAAGATTAGGCTAATGTTAGAGAAGATGATTGAAATTCTAAAAGAATCTAAAGCTGATGCTTGGGAAATCACAGACACAAAAACACGTGGCTGGGAATTCTACTTCATTCGTCATGATTTAGACCAAAACCGTGCCAAAAGATGTAGAGCATATTCGACTTACAGTACACCGTTCTTTAGATAACGGTGAAGCACTTGGTAGTGCAAGTGATGAAATTAATCCGACAGATTCCATTGAAGATATCAAGCGTAAAGTAGAACAACTCATCTACACTGCAGGCTTTGTAAAAAACAAGGCATATTCCCTTGTAAAGCCAAGTCAGGAAGTCGTATCTAATCAAAAGACAGTTGATATTGCGAAGGTTGCAGAAGACTTTATTACAACAATGCGTTCGATTCATGAAACAGAAACAGAAGATATCAACAGCTATGAAATCTTCGTTAACGAAGTAGAACGTCGTTATGTAAACTCCGAAGGCGTAGACCTTTGTGAGACATATCCAAACTCCATGGTAGAAGCAGTTGTGAATGCTCGTAAAGATGGACATGAAATTGAACTCTATCGTATGTACAACTCTGGAGGTTGTGATAAAGAAGGTTTAACACGTGATGTTACTAAGACTTTACAGTATGGTAAAGACCGTCTTAGTGCAGTACCTACCCCTAAACTACCAAAGATGGCTGTTATCTTTAGTACAAGCGATTCTACAAGCATCTATCAATACTTCATTCAGAAGTTATCCGCAGCTAGTGTTTATCGTAAGCTTAGCGATTGGAAGATTGGTGAAGCTATTGCGCAAGATGTAAAGGGTGATAAGGTAACACTGAAGACTGTGAAGGAACTACCAAACTCTTCTGAAAACTTCAATTACGATGATGAAGGTGCACCAATCCGTGAAGTAACACTCTTAGATGCAAACGTTCCAATGCAATATTGGGGTGGCTGTATGTTTGCTAGCTATTTGAACCTCAAGGATAGCTTCAAGATTTCTAACGTGGTTGTCTCAGGTGGTCAAAAGGATGAAGAGACATTACGAACAGGAAGTATTTAGAAGTTGTAGAATTCTCCGATTTCCAAGTAGATCCAGTGACAGGTAATGTCTTTGGTGAAATTCGTCTAGGATACTTACATGATGGCGATAAGGTAACGGTTGTTTCTGGAGGATCCTTATCTGGAAGTATGAACGACTATGTAAAAGAACTATATATGTCCAAAGAGACAGTACAGTACAATAACCTAGTTGTACCATCCGTAACACGCTTAGAAGGCATGACAGTTACAGGTGCTGAATAACAAAAATCATTCGATTTAGATCATAACGAAAGTTATGGTCTTTTTTTCATTTAAAAAAATATGATAATCTCAAATGACAAAATCTGTGATACTTGATACAGTTAGTTTGTTGATACTAACAGGAGGTGTCTGAAATGAAAGAATATTTAAATAATGTAAATGATGAAAAACTAAAAACAGTTTTTGAAGTACGTAATGCATATGATGCAGGAAAGCTCACAATGGATGAAGCACGTGCAATTCTCAAAGAGAAGGTGCAGTCTTTAGAACCATATGAAGTAGCGTTAATTGAACAAGAATTAAAAGAAGAAATCGATGATCAATGCCGTAAGGAAGACATCCAAGCGATGTTAGACTTATTTGATGGCATCTTAAATACAAGTAAACCAAATTTACCTGATGACACATCCTATCGCATGTTACTATCGTGAAAACGAAAAGATGAAGGAACTTTTACTATCCGTAGAGGACCTTGTGCAATACCCAGTTATCAAGAATCAGTGGTTTGAATTATATGACCAGATGATCCAGTGGCGTAAGCATCTTTCTCGCAAGCAGAATCAGTTATATCCAGTGCTTGAAAAGAAAGGCTTCACACGTCCTACAACAACAATGTGGACATTAGATGACTTTATCCGTGATGAAATCACACAAGCCTATAACTTAATTAAAGAAGGGCAAGGAAGATGAATTCATCGAACTACAAAGTACAGTTGTGGCAGACGTAAGAGACTTAATGCAAAAGGAAGAAACAGTACTCTATCCAACATCTTTAGCTTTAATCTCTGCAGAGGAATTTGAAGATATGAAGTTAGGTGACCAAGAAATTGGTTTTGCAAATATCACAGTTGAACCAAGAAAGACAGAAACACCATCATCTTCAAAACCAACAGAAGGATTTACAAATGAACTTGCAAACCTACTTGGTAAGTATGGCTACCACATCGGAAACGAACAAGAGTTTGATGTAAAGACTGGTAAGATGACACTTGAACAAATCAACTTGGTATATCAACATATGCCAGTTGACTTATCATACGTAGATGAAAACGAGATTGTTCGTTTCTACACAGACACAAAGCACCGCGTATTCCCACGTTCTAAGAACGTTATCGGTCGTGATGTAAAGAACTGCCATCCAAAGAAGAGTGTTCATATCGTTGAAGAAATCATCGAAAAGTTTCAGAAGTGGTGAACAAAATGAAGCTGAATTCTGGATTAACAAGCCAGAAATCTTCATCTACATCAAGTATGTTGCGGTAAGAGATGAAGACGGTAAGTTTAGAGGTATCCTAGAAATGATGCAGGATTGCACACACATCCGTGCATTAACAGGTTCCCAAACACTATTAACATGGTCTAACCAAGAACATGGCATCGTAGAAGAAGAACAACCTGCACCAGTAGAAGAAAAGCCAGTGGCTACAAGTTCTTCTAAAATTGATCCTGAAAGCATTACACCTGAGACAAAAGCTAAAGGATTTATTGGATGCTGATCCCAAATCTAAAGCAGTATCTCTTTACAATCAGTGATAAGTTTAGAGCACTTGATACTCCACTAGCGCGAATTATGTTACCAAAGGCTACAGTGGAAAAGATGTCTGAGCGTACAGGTGTAGCACTAGATGAAATCATCGCTAAACTAAAACAATACTTCCAAAAGTAATCTAACAGGAGTTTGATAACTCCTGTTTTTCTTTTCTGTTAGGAATGAAAAAATAATACAGACTTATCACAGGATTAGGCTATACTGTAAGTAACAAACATTGCGTTATAAGTGCCTTAAGATAGTTGCTAGGGTGTATGATAAACGCAATGAAATAGGAGGAAATATCATGACATACGAAGAGAAATTACAACAATATAAAGATTGGATATTTCGCCGTTCTGCATATCAGATGGCATTAGCAATCATTGGCATAGACAAACAGACAGTCGCACCATCCGCAGGAGCTGCTTATCGTGATGAACGTTCTGCATATCTTGCAGGAGAATTATTCTCGATTGAAACAGATCCAGAAATGGTTCAACTTTTAAAGGAATTAAAGGATGATCCACAGATTGATGGTGATAACAAGCGTGCAGTAGAACTCTACTACAAACAAGCAATGGATACGATGTGCATTCCAAAGGAAGAGTTTGTCGCATATCAAAAACTACGTGATGAATCCTTTGATGCATGGATTAAGGCAAAGTCACAATCAGACTATTCTATCTTTGAACCATACTTAAAGAAGATTATCGAAGTGAGTAAGAAGATGTATCGCTATCGTAATAGTGATAAGAACCTATACGATCAGATGCTTGATGACTATGAACCAGGCATGACACAAGAAAAGTATGATGTATTCTTTATGGCATTAAAGGAAAGACTTGTACCACTCATTCAAAAGGTTACGCAAGCCAAACAAAAGAATGAAGCATTCTTACATCAGGAATTTCCCAATTGAAGACCAAAAGAAATTCATGACACAATTACTTGAATATCTACACTTTGATTCATCATGGGGATATCAGAATGAATCTGAACATCCATTTACATCATGGACATGCGAAAATGATTGCCGTACAGACTACGAAAGTACGTTAAAGAATGATGTTATCTCAGCAGTACTATCTACAGTTCATGAAGTAGGACATGCATACTATGAACATAATGTAGATCCTAAGTATGATGGCATGATTCTATCCGAAGGAATTTCATCAGGTATGCATGAATCACAATCCAGATTGTGCGAAAACTACTTTAGCGCGTACAACAGCCTTCTGGACATATCATTATCCAAAACTTCAGGAAACATTCCCAACTCAGTTAGGTAATGTATCCTTTGAAGAATTCTATGAAGCCATCAACGTTGCAAAACCATCCTTCGTTCGTACAGAGGCAGATGAATTAACATATCCATTACATGTCTTAGTTCGCTATGAAATTGAAAAGGGACTCTTCAATGGAACAATCTCCACAGAAGGCCTAAATGAAACTTGGAATAAGATGTATAAGGAATACTTAGGTGTCGATGTGCCAAATGATAAAGTAGGTATCTTACAGGATGTACACTGGTCCGATGGAAGTTTTGGCTACTTCCCAACTTACGCACTAGGAACTGCATTTGCGGCACAATACATGCATGCAATGCATAAGGACTTAGATGTAGATACATTACTAAGCAATAACCAATACGATGTCATCATGAACTGGCTCAAGGAACATATCCATAAGTATGGCTTTAGATATGAAGCACCAGAGTTAATGAAGATGGTAACAGGGGAAGAATTCAACGTAAATTACTACCTAGATTATCTTGAGGAGAAGTATACAAAACTATATAACCTATGAGAGAGTTAGAAGAAAAGATATTACAAGATGGTAAGGTTTTTCCAGGAAACATTTTGAAAGGTAGATAGTTTCCTGAATCATCAAATTGATGTTGAGATGCTCGATCAGATGGCAGATGAATTTTACCGTCTATATAAGGATGATAAGATTACACGTATCCTAACGATTGAAGCTTCTGGTATTGCGGTAGCAGTACCAATTGCGCAACGTTTCCACGTACCTGTTGTTTTCGCAAAGAAAGCAAAATCGAAAAATATTGGGGATGGTGTGTATACATCACATGTACATTCCTACACTTACAACAAGGACTTTACAGTAACGGTATCCAAAGATTACTTGAATGAAGATGATCATATCTTAATTGTCGATGACTTTCTAGCAAATGGTCTAGCAGCAGATGGTCTGATTGATATTGCAAATCAAAGTGGCGCAAAAATTGTAGGACTTGGCATCTGTGTAGAAAAACTCTTTCCAAGGTGGTGGAGAGAAACTACGGAAACAAGGCTATCGTGTCGAAAGCCTTGCAAAAATTAAAAGTTTCGACAACAACAAAGTAAACTTTGAATAATTGATTTGTATCGCTATAAACAAGGAGAACATACAATGGAAAACTTTGAACATCACATTCCAACCAAACTCTATTTTGGCAAAGGATCAATTTCACATCTAGCAGAGAGCTTAAACGATATATGGTAAACGCGTACTTCTTACCTATGGTGGAGGTTCTATTAAGAAAATCGGATTATACGATGAAGTAATGAAGATTTTAAATGAAGGTGGATTTACTGTTGTAGAATGTGCAGGTGTTGAACCAAATCCACGTATTGAAACAGTAGAACGTGGTTCTAAATTATGTAAAGAACACAATCATCGATGTAATTTTATCTGTTGGTGGTGGTAGTACATTAGATTGTTCAAAGGCAATCGCAGTAGGCGCATATTACGAAGGTGATGACTATTGGCAGATGGTACTTCAATCACGTGGTACTTCCAAAGCATTACCACTCGTTGATATTTTGACACTCGCCGCAACAGGTTCTGAATTTGATGGTGGTGAGTTATCTCCAACATGGCATTAAACAAAAAGATTGGTAGATCCTTTACATTCCCACAGGTATCCATCTGCGATCCAACATATACATACTCTGTATCTGCATACCAGACAGCTGCAGGTTCTGCAGATATTATGAGTCATATCATGGAAGGATACTTTCTCAAGAACAGATGATTCAGACCTCTCTGAAGCAATCCAAGAGGGTGTATTAAAATCAGTGATTAAGAATCTTCCAATCGCATTAAAGGAACCTACAAACTATTCTGCACGTGCAAATCTGATGTGGAACTCATCGATTGCATGTTCTGGTATTCCAGAATATGGCAAGCTAGATACATACTGGCCATGTCATGCGATGGAACATGAATTAAGTGCATACTATGACATCACACACGGAGTAGGTCTAGCGATTCTTACTCCAAGATGGTTAGAGTATATTCTTGCAAAAGACCCAACGATTACACCACGTCTAGCAAAGTTTGCTAGAAATGTATGGGGTCTAGAAGCTGATGATGAAACACTTCTAGCAAAACAAGGTATTCAAGCATTACATGATTTCTTCAAGTCCAATGGAATTCCAATGACACTAACAGAAGTCAACTATTAATGAAGAACACTTCCAAGCAATGGCAGAGTCTGCATGTTCACATGATCGATTAAAGCATGCATACGTTCCATTAACAGTGGAAGATGTAAAGAAGATTTACCAGATGTGCCTATAAAATAGTCTGTATTCAAAAGTGAGCCTATCGTCAAAAGGCTCACTTTTATTTAGGATGAAATAGATAAACAATTTATATTTATCGTACGAATATAAAAGACATACGCAAGCAGACTCTGGCTGACACGCACTTAAGCTTGATAAAGGTTGCCACAGCATGCTTGCAATCAGACTATACAACATGAATTATAAAAATGCTAGTGAGATAAGAATGGTATTTCATATTATGACTTGTTCTCTAGAACTTCCAGTAGGAATGAAATATCATCTGCGGTTATATCTTTGTTCAATTGATAGGACATATCGATAGAATTGAGATATCGTGATAATATTTTCTGTTTTTCGCAAATGCACAATGCCTTTGACATAGTTGTCATTATCCCACAATTTTCTAAGTTTTATTTGCTAGTTCTTTAGCAGCTTTACTATCAACCATAGAATCTCTCATATTCAGTGATATTATAATAACATCACGATAAATACGCTTATAAATATCTACATGATAGCTGAAGACTCACTGTTTTATTGTGTGTTATGATAGTTCTGTGTATTTTATACATGAATTAGTTAGGGTAATGATGATGAAGATATTAATAGTAGAAGATGATAAAGACATAGTTGCAGTCATCAGTGAAGAATTAAAACAATGGGGATATGAAACATATTCTATCCATGACTTTAATACAGTATTAGAAGAGTTTAGAGAACAAACACCTCAGTTGATTTTAATGGATATTACATTACCATATTTTAATGGATATTATTGGACTCAAAAGATTCGTGAAGAGTCTAGCGTACCGATTATTTTTATATCTTCACATAGTGATGACATGGATATGGTTATGGCAATGCAGTGTGGGGCAGATGATTATATAACTAAACCAATTAATATTCACTTAGTACGTGTGAAGATTCAAGCATTACTTCGTAGAACATATGATTATGCATTATCTACAGATAATTTAATCTTTGGTAATTTGAAGTTGAATTTATCGGCTGCCAAATTAGAAAGTAGTGAGAAATCGATTGATCTAACACATACAGAACTGTTGATCCTAGAGACTTTATTTAAAGCAAAAGGGGATATCGCAAAGCGTGATAGTATCATGGATCATTGTTGGCAGAGTGATAATTTTATCGATGATAATACTTTGCAGTGAATATGACTCGTCTAAGAAAAAAATTATCAGAAATTGGGTTTGATGATTTGATTCAGACAAAAAAGGAATTGGATACTATCTGAAAGAAGGTAAATAATATACGATGAAATTATTCTTGGATTATATGAAAAAGTCAAAGTGTTATCCTATTTGGATATCTTCTTGTCTGTATCGTATTTATCACTATTTTCTGTACTAGCGACAATAGAGATAGAATATGTATTTCTAGGAATAGAGATATTAGGGATTTATATTATTCATTTATTTGATTGTACATTGGTTTCCAGTATCAAAAAATTAAGTGATGTAAAGGATGATAATGAAAGACTATTAAATGAAAATAAAAACTCTGAAAAAGTGAAATGTTAAACCAGAAGGATGATTTGAATGCATATTTTTAATGTGGCTACATCAAATTAAAAACTCCTATGACTGTTAGTAAACTTCGTTAGAAAAACCTGATGAAAACTACATACATGAAATTAAAAATGCAGTTAATGTATATAGAACAATATATCAATATGGCAAATGAATTATCTAAAGATGATTGATCATTCTACTGATATGGATATTACAGAGGTGAATCTTGATGATATTATCAAGAATCTATTGAAGAAATATTCATTGTTGTTTATTCATAATCATATTTCTCTAGAATATCAAAGTAATTTAACATATGTAGTTAGTGATAGTCAGTGGCTTACGATTCTTATCGAACAAATTTTATCGAATGCATTGAAGTACAGAGAATGGAAAGATATCGATTCAATATCTTGAGGATAAACATGCATTAGAAATCAGAGATACAGGAATCGGCATACGCAGTGAAGATATTCCAAAGATATTTGATCGTGGATATTCAGGTTTTAATGGTCGAATGAACGAGAAGTCCAGTGGGTTAGGATTATATCTTGCTAGAAAGATTTCAGAAAGATTAAATATTCAAATCGAGGTAGAATCAAAACTATCGAAAGGTAGTATCTTTCGATTGGTATTTCCTACTAACCTTACAAAAATGTAAGAATACAGGCATGATTTGTCATGTTTGATAAATGCTAGTAGTCTTTTGCGACTATAAAATAAGACTATACAAAAGGAGATTTCAAATATGACAACAGTATTGGAACTTACAGATATTAAAAAAATATATCAAACAAAAAATATTAAAACAGAAGCCTTAAGTGGTATTCATTTTTCCGTACAACAGGGAGAATTTATATCGATTATGGGAGAATCTGGTGCAGGAAAAACAACACTTTTAAAACTTGATTGCGACACTAGATAAACCAACATCAGGAAACATCTTATTGAATGGGAAAAATATTAGTAATTTAAAAGATTCAGAAATTGCAAGCTTTAGAAGAACTGAACTTGGATTTGTATTTCAAGATTTTAATCTACTAGATCAATTCACCAATCAGGATAATATCTTTCTTCCACTTGTCCTTTCTGAGGTTCCGGTAAAAGAGATGAAGGATAGACTATCCAATATGCAGGACCGCCTTGGAATCAAGGAATTGTTAAATAAATATCCTTATGAAATTTCTGGTGGTCAAAAACAAAGGGTAGCTATCGCAAGAGCAGTGATTACAAAACCATCATTGTTGTTGGCGGATGAACCGACAGGTGCTTTAGATTCTGCTTCATCCGAAATGATTCTAAATCTATTTGATAGTATTAATCGAAATGGTCAAACCATTTTGATGGTTACACATTCACTTCGTGCAGCTTCTTATGCGAAGAGAGTCTTATTTATTAAAGATGGTATTGTTTATCATGAATTGTATCGAGGTACAAATGAGAACCAAGCAAACTTCATGGAACGTATTCATCAAGCACAGTTAGTTCTTTCAAAAAGAGGTGAAGACTAATGAAGTGGGGAATGGCATTTGGGTTTGCAAAGCGTAACCTGCATGCAAATAGATTGCTTGAAATACCATTTGTATTATCAATTGGAATCATGTTTCTATTGTTTAATATCATGGTATCACTCTTATCAAATCAATATGTATTGACGCGACATGCGGATTTACCATCTGTTATTCAATTTGGTGTTGTTATAATTGCTATCTTTACGTTTATCTTTGTCATGTATGCAAATGGTTTCTTAATGAAACGTAGAAACAAGGAATTTGCATTATATGGAATTCTTGGTCTAGAAAAGAAACATATTCGTAAAATCCTATTCATTGAATATTTTGCATTGTTCATTTGTACACTTATTATTGGCATTATCGGTGGATATATTTTTGGTAAAGTTACTTTTATTGCATTGAATTATCTGTTGAAAGATACAGCAGGTAGCTTAATGGATTATCCATTTAGTATGAAGTCATGTGTATCGACAGTAGTATTAGCTTTCGTATTATTTGTTATTACTCTTATCAGAAATAATATTAAGATCTATCTTGCAACTCCTGTACAACTTCTAGGAAATCAACATAAAGGTGAGGGTGAACCAAAAAATAGATATCTATTCTTATTGTTGGGCTTTATTTTACTTGGTGCAGGATATGCAATTGCCTTAACGATTCAAGGAATATTAAGTTCATTGGTCTATTTCTTCTCAGCTGCGTTATTAGTGCTAATAGGAACATATCTTTTATACATATCATTCTCAATTTTTATCCTAAAACTACAAAGAACCAATGAAAATATTACTATAAGCCAACACATTTTCTAAGTGTTAGTGGACTATTGTATCGTATGAAGGCAAATGCGGTATCACTTGCGAGTGTGTCGATTCTTAGCACTGGTGTATTGATTACGTTATCTGCAACAGCAGCGATTTACTCTACAGTTCAAAAAACGGTAGATTATGTTATGCCACGAGAATATTTATTATCCTCAGATGAAATCGTTACTACAGAAAACAAAGATGAAATTGAACATATTTTATATACTGCAGCGAATCAAGGCTTAGAAGTTTCTAATGGCATTGAGGATGATTACGTTTCTTATGGATACATGACATCTGCATCTCGTGTAGGAAATGAATTGAAAGCTTTAAAACCAGAACAAGCACAAAAACCATATTTTATGATTGTTCGTGATCTTGCAAGTTATAACAAACGTACACATCAACAAATCGAGTTAAAAGACAATGAAATATTAATGTGTGCAAATCAAAAAAATCTTCTAGATTTAGATCAAGTGAAGATTGAGTGATATTACATATATGATTCATAAAGTTCCAAATTTTATTCCTTCAACATATGCAGTAGAAAGTTATGGAATCATCGCAAAAGATTTCGCGGTTATGAAAAAAATTGGGGAAGTTCTCCAAATAAAGAATTTTGATAATGGTGAATATTACACCCCAGATATTACAGCAGACCTAAATTGGAATCTTAAGTCAAATGTAGTTGATAAAACAAAATATTTTGCAACACAGTCGACATACGCAAAAAGAAAACTCATTCGATTTTGAAACGAGAGAGGAAACTATCAAAAAAGCGTATGAGTTAAATGGTGGATTCCTATTCTTGGGTGTATTAATTGGTATAATCTTCATTGTTGGTACTGTGTTGATTACATATTACAAACAAATCAATGAAGGATATGAAGATCGCGATAAATTCCAGATTATGAAAAAAGTTGGATTACCAGATCAATTAATTCACCAAACAAGTAATTCACAGGTATTATGGCTATTTTTAGCACCACTAGCAGTAGCTACTTTACATAGCCTAGTAGCTTCAAAGATAGTTTCTCAATTACTTGGTTTATTTGCGGTAAATTCCTATATGGAGTATGCACAGATGTTATTTGCGGTAATCGGAATCTTCTCCATTGTTTATTTTGTGATATTCCGTCTTACATCAAGAGCATATTATCGCATTGTTCATTAGTTAGTTATGACAGTACATTTACTTAAATGTACTGTTTTTTATATTAGATGGAAATTTTCATGCATGGATGAACAGATAATTATAGAGTTATGATAAATATAGTACTGTAATATATTTACTTTTTCTGAAACATGAGGAGACTTAGTAATGAGTAAATTCCGTATTGATACATTTATGTCTCACTATCCTGGGTAAGGGAGTTGATACATATGACGAAATCTATGAACCTATTAAAATGGATGATGATATACCATTATCTATCATTGAGCTGAAGATTGATAATACTTCAAAAAATATTTCTGTGCCAAGGCATTGGCATCGAAGTATAGAAATCTTATTACCAGAATCTGGTGGTACACAAATTCATGAAGATCAAGATGATAGAAAAGTCTATCCAGGAGATTTTGCACTAATTAATTCAGCTAGTGTTCATGAACTTGAAGAACAGACTAGATCATATCTACCATGGATATGCGATACAGATTTCATATCCATATCTATGTTATCTAATTGAGAACTTTGCAGAAATAAAATTCACGTATGAATATCTAGAAGAAGATAGGAAGGAAATGACGGAACTTTTACATCAACTTGTAAAGGCATATGATAGTAACTTAGCGAATAGAAGATTGATTGTTATGACAGCCCTAAATAGCTTTCTGAGTATTTTATGTAACCGATATATGGTTCAAAAAGAGAAATAAAATTATCACTAATGCAATCGATTTGATTACAAATACAATGCATTATATGTCAATACATGTATTTGAAGTTTTCGATGCAAAGAAGACTGCAGAAGCGATGAATGTGTCGTATGGTTATCTTTCAAGAAAGTTTAAGGAAGTATCAGGGTTTTCTTTAGGGGAGTATGCGACAAGGATTCGCATACAAAAAGCAGAAGCTGAATTATTAGGAAATAGACATACAATTTCAGAAATTAGTGATATATGCGGATTTGCGAATGTGAAATCCTTGGAAAGAGAATTTAAAAAGAAACATCAATGTAGTCCAGCCAAATGGAAACAAGAACATCAACAGTTATAATTTGACTAATAATGGTTATAAAACAACTATAAGTAATCGCTTACATTCAATACACTTGAATACAGGAGGGTATTTGAATGAACAATACTTTTAAGATGATTCTTGCATGCGCATTGATGTTACCAATCGCAGGATGCGGTGCAGAAAAGAAGTCTTCCGTAGCAGGAAGCGATGTAATTACAGGAGCATATGATATGACAATTACAGGATATGATTGGGGTTGTGGAACAGATAGTATCATAATGAATTTAGACCATCCATTAGACGCTGTGACCACAGATTCATTTACAGTGACAGAACATAAGCAAGCAACAAACTTTATGGCAGAGGGATTCCCAGTAGAAGAAGTTGATGTGCCACGTCAAGTTACGAATGCCTATCTTGTGGATGAGAGTGGTAAGAAGACAACGGAACCATCAACACATGTAAAACTCGAACTCTATGTTTCACCAAATGATGGATCACCATTATTATTCTCATTTCCAAGCATGATGAATACATGGTCTCATCCATATACATTAACTGTTACAAAAGCAGATAATGCAAAGCTTACTAGCGAAGGCACAGAAGTAAAGGACTTTACAATTAGCGTTGATCCAGCATCTAAAACAACTTCTGCAGATAAATTTAAGTTGGATACCTTTAAGGCAAAAGATGGTGTAACGTATCAATATGCTTCCTATACACCAGAAGGTGGAAGTAAAACATTGGTTGTTTGGTTACATGGTCTTGGTGAGGGTGGAACAGAAAATACAGATCCTTACGTAACGCTTCTTGCAAATAAAACGGCAGTTCTAGGGGATGAATCATTCCAATCAACAGTAGGTGGGGCAAATGTTCTTGTGCCACAATGTCCAACATACTGGATGGATAACGATGGTAAGATGACAAACTCCACTGGTGGTGGCATTCATGCAGATGGCACATCACATTATTTGGAATCTTTACATGAATTGATTGCAAAGTATAAAGAGGAAACTGGCTCTACAAAGGTTGTAATTGCAGGTTGTTCAAATGGTGGATATATGACAATGTTAATGGCGCTAAACTATCTAACAGAATACGATGCATATGTACCAATTTGCGAAGCATTACCAAATGCATTAATTACTGATGAACAAGTGAAGACATTAGCTGAATTGAAGATGTATTATGTTTATTCGCAAGATGATACAACAGTTGTACCAGAGCTTCATGAAGTGCCACTTCTACAAAGATTAGAAGCTGCTGGAGCAAAACAAACATATGCATCAGTAACAGAACATGTTGTAGATACAACAGGAACATACTACGCAGATGAAAATGGACAGCCAACATTAGAGAACACAGGCAAGCCATATCAGTACATGGGACATTGGAGCTGGATTGATTTCTTTAACAACACCTGTGATGCGAATGGTTTAAAGGCATGGGATTTCATCGCTAATGCAATAAAATAAATATAGTTCGTACCAAAGAAGCCGATCTAATGATCGGTTTTTATTTATTTGTGGATACTGGCGTATTTTTTGTATAGCAATATTCGTACAATATGAAATATAGAAAGGAGAACTTTATTTGATATTAACATGGGGAAATGTCAAAGGTATGTTGAGAAGAATTAAATAATCAACAATCTTGTGTATTTTGGTTTGAATGCATTAGTGGTGTAGTATTTAAAAGTTCCTGAAGTCTTATAGGATTTCTAATTTTCATTAGTAGAATATATACCTAAAATTATCGTAATTTACCCTCAGAGAGAAAACAGGGTGTTGTGTGGGAGGATAAAATTGTGCACAACAAAATAGATGAATGGTATTGACTGTTCCTTTAGGGAACAGTACTACAGTTGAAATTGTAGAAAGCCAAGAAAAAGTGTTATCTGTAAAATGAAGTATGTAAAATTGCGAATATCAGTCGTAAAACATTGTTTTATTACGATAAGATTGGTCTGCTATTACCAAAGAGAAGAGTGGTTCGCAACATACAAAAATGTATGATAAGAATGCAATCCATAAATTGCAGCAAATTCAAATGTACAAAAATGCTGGGCTATTATTAAGAGAAATTCGCGAAATTCTTAGTAATTCAAAAGAGCATGCATACAAACAATTACAGAAAGCAAATGTCAGATTGACAAAAGAACTCGAGAAAATTAAGATACAAAAGAGAACCTGGAGATTGAGGTGACCCCTAAAAGTTAGATTTTTTACGAGATGACTTTGGTCATCTCTTTTTATGAAGTTAGAAGATGTTGTCTGTATTGAACAGGACTCATCCATCCTAACTTTTCTTTTATTCGTTGCTCATTGTAATAATTTATAAATCTTTCTATTTTTAACTTCAGTTCATCGAGCTATATAGCACATGACTCCATAGTATATATTTCTTGTTTGATTAGTCCAAAGAAGTTTGTCCATGACCGGGTTATCAAGGGCAGTTTCACTTTTCGAGACATACTCTGGAAGATTCTTTCTGTAATCTGTGTGTATAGCATTCATCTGATATACCCATCGCGATCAGGATGAAATGTTCTTCTATATGGAGCAGTCTGCAGTGATTGTACGCTTTCTCCAAAGCTCTCTTTCACACGTCTCGCAGAAGGTCTTCACCTAGTTTCGTAACTAAGTATCTCACCACTACACATATCCATAAATGGATCTCAGATAAAAGCTTATGTATTGTCATATGCCCTTTTTATCTACTTCATAATCACTTGGAATTCAGTTGTATCAGTTGTTGTTACTCTGATGCGGTATATGTGTCTTGAAGCGTCTGTGAATTCTATTGGGCGCAACTCTTCCAACTCGTTCCTCTATAAGAACTGTATTTTCTGCTTTTGCGAGTATGAGACGTTACCTGTAAGTGAAGCTTTTGTATGATTCTCTATGTACTTTCTTTCTTTTATTAATGGTATATCCATTGTTATGCGAAGTTCTCCAACGATCTCTACGGTAGCCATAATCCTTATTGTTTATAATGAATTTCTTTGCATAGTCTCTTCAGCTTTTATCAGAGATTTTCTCTATCAAAGTCTCTTTTTGCCAATCTCTGTATATGTCGCTTTTGGCATTCCGGTATAAGAAGAAGGTCTTTTAAAGCTTGAACTTTGTCGAGAACTGTTGATGACGAGTGCCATTCTTCATTTTCCTCGTCCTCTAAACGCAGCCTCCTAGTTCTTTAAAAATGCATTCTCTATTCTCAACCGGTGTTAGTTCCTTCTAATTCCTTTATAAGTTCTACACTTGTATTAACGGATGCCTCTTCTACGAGTTTGTTTTTGAGTCTTCCTATCTATCTTATCCATAGCTTTCTTCGGACCTTCTTTCTGGCGTGATTTTAATGCAGACAGACCCGCTATACGAGCGATTAACCCAGCTGCCAATCGTGGTTGGGTTCTTAATGCCATTCTGTATAGCCAACCTTGATATGTGATTTCACCTGTTAAATACAACTCTCACAATAGAAAGTTCTTATTCGAAAGAATAAACTTCATTTCTCGTGAGCGCAATAAACCATCATTTCCAAATGCTTTATAGTTTTTCACCCATTTGTGTAGTGTTGGATTTAGAGTTAATCCATATTTTTTTGAAAGATATAAATTCTCCTTTACCATTCAAATATTCTAAACTACTTTTTCTTGAATTCAAAACCATGTTTGTTTATAAAATACTGACCTCCATTCGTTAGATTTTGGTCTAACTTTTTGGGGTCGGTACAGATATTACTTCAGGAAATAAAACAGGGGAATAGCAGGTATGGCAAAGGGTTTAATCCACAAAAATCATCGTATCTGTATTAGCGATCCATGGTAGCAGCGCACGATACAAGTGCTACCACCACGAGATGGAAAGTGACAAATGGCGTCTACAGAAATCAAAACTCATTTTAAAGAAAGTGGTCAATTAGCGGTAGAAGAACACAACTCACAAATGTTGGAAAGTTTAGCCAAGACAATATGTCCGCATTTGGAATTTCTATCCAGTTTACAGATAAGTCAGTCGTAATGACTTACGAGTGGTGACTATGCAGCAGGCATCAAGGATATCTCTGAAATCAGCATGGGAGTTAATCCAAACAGGAAAAAGGTAATCGTTGATTTAGCCAAATGTTGAAGTGTGAGATAGCATACATCGAGTGTTATAATAGTATTGAAGTTTATGATCAAAGCTTTAATCCAATCAATCAAATTACTGTAGCTTGATGCAAGCACTCTCAAGCTAATGAAACCGCTAAGCTTGAGGAACTTTGCAATCAAAGAAATGGATTACTTGATACAAGCAAACAGTACGCATGGAAGAAGTAGTTAAGAGTCAAGTGAAGATGTTGTTAAGCAACACAGAAATCAACTAGAATACGAAATTGTCATTAACTGAAGTATTGATTATATAAAGAGGATTTAAATCTAGTAATTTAGAAAAATCCTCTTTAATTTTATAGATTCTTACTTGATTTATGGTAGAGAGGTTGAGTATAAATATCATTGATAAATACTCATTTGTCATATAGTAAATTTTGTTATATTTCAATTCTTAGTAAACCATTGTATGATATTAAAAGCGAGGGACTAAAGTATGGAATAATTTAGAAAACAAAGGAATGTTGAAGACAGATTTCTAAAGTATATTCGATATTCATGAAAATAAGAATGAGGGCAGAGCAAATTAAGAAAGAAGTTTAACATGAGTATAATTCCAGAGGTATTTGTAGTTGAAATTGCCAGAATGGAAAACGAAGAATTTGTGAAGTTTTATTTATTCTTTTAGCATTTCCAGTTTTTCGTCTTTGATTAGATGGAGAAATGGAATTACAGCTGTTAAAATTAGCCCGGATCTTTTGTCAGCAATTTATGCAGTATTTATATATGGTATATTTTTCCGTTTTAAATTAAATCATAGTTATGGAAGGAATCAAAATTAAAGTTTGGAATAATGGACGGTATTTGGGTAGCATTATTAATTGCCGGACGGTTTCTTTGTTCAAATTCTTCAGCGGAAATAACTGTACCGTTTATTTCAGTCAAGGTAATACGCAATATCTGCTTATCATTTCAATTATCCTAATGCGCGGTGAAACGAATAAGTAAATTTCTGTTTGTTGGTTATTATGCTTGTTGCAATGATCAAAATTGCTACCCAATACTGCGATGGGGTTGTGGGGGTTTGTATATGTAATTACATCATTTTTAGGGTTATTGATATATATGATGGCTGAACCACCATTTATAGAATTTACTAAGAATTTCGGGAGGAACAAACCATGTATTGAAAGAGAAAGTATCAAGGTTAGTGGTACACTGTTAAATGTTGCAAATCTCTGCTAAAAAAATAAAAATAGAGATGATTGCAGACGTGAGTTAGTGATCATGAATAAATTATTTCGTAGAGTTACTGTCATATTTGTTTTGGTAGTATTTATCCTTCCTGTTTTAGGTCGTAAGAAAAAAGATACTGCAACAAATCAAGAGGCAGAAAAGAAGAAGGAAGAAGAATTGTACTCAACAGTAATTAATGTGACATGGCAATATTCTTAAAAGGGTTGTGACCATTGGGGAAGGTAACGAGATTCTTGAAGTAGCAGGTATTGAGAGGTTTTTCTTTATTAATTCCTGAAGAATTTAAAATGAAGGTACCTATAATATTACTTGTATAGATAATTGCACTTAAATATGGAAAATCAATTGAAGTAGAAGAGAATTGCCGGACGCTATGAAGTGAAATCAAAGACAATCGTATCCCTCAGGACGGTGACTGGTGGCGTGAGGTTGAGCAATTCTTTTTAATCAAACAAAATTAGCTTGTTTTTATTTTCGGCGTTACTATGGTGGTGGCGAAATACCGCGTGGACCGCCAAACGGTCTGCGCCTGGTATTTCGCTTTTATGCGTCCGTTAAACTTATAAAACTATGTAATTTTATATTACAATTACAAAATTTTATTCATAATTTAATTATCTAATTAATAAAAGGTGATAGTACTATTGCTAGAATTTCCAAGAAAATGTTTGAAATGTACTGGTACGCCACATCCAGGCATTCGTCATTACACCATTGTCACATAGCGATTTCTCTGCCCTACATTCATGATACAGTAATTATGGTATTAATAATTAGCATTTACATAACCACTAATTTAGCTTTTAACGAAATATACATTGGTTAATAAACCTACAATTATTTTGCTGTTTTGAACTCGCATGTATGTATAGCACGATAGATAAAAATATGAGCTCATGAGGAGTGTGAATGAAGAGAGAGAGCTTTGTTATTACCAAGAAGTTATTAAACATCTCAAAGTTTAAAAGTCAAATTGAGTTACTTGTTGACACACATCTCTTAGGTCGACTACTTTTGAACAAATAGAAAGGTATATTGTATTGTCGAGCAGAATTGTGGAACAAGAAAAACACACACAAAGCTGGGAGCGAAAAGCAGTACGGGATTGTTATGTTTCAGACGACATCGCCTCATGGCTGCAAATACATCGTCCCACGCAAAGAAGAAAAGGAAATGCTCAGCAGGTTATATTATTAACAGGAAATATATAGAAAAGATTTCTGTCGAAGTGGGCGCTTTTCATCATGTGTTTCTGCACCATCGAAAATTTTTGACAGGCTACAATGAATGCTTATGGAGAAATATATATGTATTTTATTTTTACAATTAAGTCATGGAAAGGGATAGAAGATCATGAAAAACACTAAATGATGGAAACATTGAAACACATCCATCTGCTGCCAAGGCAATCAATTAGAGAGATTAAAAAGTTTTGATATATCTACTGTCAAGAATGTTACATAAAAGCTGGTAAAGTTGCAGGCAATATATATACATATGACTTTCGAGCACCTAATTACCACGACCGCAAAAGATATTGAAATAAAATTTAATACAGAACAAGAAATGATTAGATATGTTCGAAGATAGTACGCGTTTATTAGATCATGTGAATAAATGATGGCGAAGTACCAGAAGGAATCTGGTTACTGATGATATAAAAGTGAGAGGAGGAAGATGAAGAATAACTTAATTATGGTGATTCTAGAGAGAGTATCGAAATTCTTTTATGGCTACAACCTATCTAAAAATCTCATAATGTACTGAGTTATGCTACTACCAATATAAAAATTACGTATTCTCTTAGTGCAGCCTACACATTTTGGGATGGAATACAATCAAATCTCTAATAATATAAAAGTGGATAGGAGGGACTCACCGTGATTCCCAAATATTGGTAAATCACTCTCTGGTAAAATTGAATTTATTTATAACGATGCAGTAGTAAAAAAAGGAGTTATATTAACCTGAGTATGCTGAATTCGATTTACTCAGAGAAGCACCACATTCAAAAGAAGAAGAGAGATGCTAAAAACCGGATTAACCTGAGTTTTTTACTTTTCAATATTTAGTCTACGTTTATCATGGTATGTGATAGCCATGAAATCTGGACCTACATGGCTTCCGATGACTGGTCCTAACTGCATGATCGAAATCTTTGTATCCTTGAACTGTGGATATGTTTCAATCAGATCATTTCGGAATGCGACTGCATCTTCGTATGCATCTGCGTGATGATTGATTTTCATCCTTGTATAGTCTTCGTTATGTCTTCTCTGCACACGATTCAATTAATGAACGTAGTGCTTTTCACTGCGTGCCTCTGCTTAAAGGAAACAAGCTTTCCAATTATCTGGAATATAGATTAATGGCTTAATGGATAGAATTGTTCCAAGCAGGGCAGATGCGTTGGATAATCTTCCTCCACGTCTTAACCACTGTAGGTCTGCGACCATAAAACGGTGAATGTACTCAAGCTTATGTGCATTTCCCCATTCCACTACTTGATTATAATCCCATCCTTCTTCATGACGTTTTTACCAATTGCTTTAGGAAAAGGGCTAGACCACCTGTAACGCAATAACTATCAATATCAGGACTAATCTTACGATCAGGTATTCTTCGCTTAAAGTCTGAATAGCGCGCTCATGTTATTAATAGATGCTGGATACGGTCATATCGATTAACAGAAATATCGTTACCTGCTTCAAGTAGTTCCTAAGAATTGTAGTATGCATGGTCTGTAATTGAGATGTATTTGTTTACCCGCACGCATGGAAGTCATTAAGAAATTATTGACCTTTTCCGTGTAAATCATCGATATAAACTTTATCATCAATCGTATATGTATAAGGATAAAGGGGATATTGTGTTCCTTTAGGTACCTGGCTGGCAAATCCGGCAGTAGAGGATGTTATGATTACATATTGTCATAAAACCTCCAAGTATCATAAAAGTACTATAAAGAATTAATGACATTTGTCTATTAATTTAAGACAAAATAAAGAAAATGTCGCGAATTTTCATAATATAAAACAACAAAAATTATCGCTTGGATTACAGAAAATATTGGACAATGTTAGTTAAAGTGAAATGAAACTAACATTAGTTAGAGCCCTAACTTTGGTTGTCTATTTATATAAGGAGGCAAACGATGATACCATTAGTTTTAGAGTAATCGGTCAAGAGTATAAAATTGTTAAAATCGGGGGAAGTGCAGAAGGAAAAACAACACTTAGCAGATCCCTCGGTTTTGTCGTTGCGCTCTGCCACAGTTGTCTCAGAAGTCGGTGGAAACCTCATTGTAAACGTGAAAGAAACACGTATTGCGATTGGGAAGAAATGGCTATGAAAGTCATGATATAAGGAAGAATGAATACATTAGCGAAGCTATGATTGGCGGTACTGCAAAGGTTGGGCCAGCTGCTCCATGGTGAAGGTGCTGTAAAGCGTAGAATCAAGTGACATGGGCATCACTAAAGGAGTTGAAGTTTACGTTCGTAAGGTTGTTCCAATTTAGGGTGATCCCAACTGAAGTGACTGTAAGAGGCCAGGAATTATCCTATCTGTAAGGATGATGCAATGATT